>OGOQ01000508.1_pt1 | contig 38666 bp, 41 predicted proteins | sample 1552691 | NCBI WGS metagenome assembly OGOQ01 (sample SAMEA2580209, study PRJEB22360) | human gut metagenome | biome: human gut; feature: human-associated habitat; material: faeces | place: Denmark | collected 2008/2010
CCGATTGTTTGGCTTTCTGCCACTTTTGACTGCCATGCTTTTTAGGCACGAAAAAAGGCTTGGTGTGAAGGTTATGCCGGAATGCTAAAAAAAACTCGGATTTATCCTCAAAACTCCAGTGATTTGAAAAAGGCTGGTTGTTTCAGGAAATCCAGAATATTTTAAGTTTAATTTAAAGCAATTTGAGATATGAGACAGAATTTTTCGGGGTTTTGCATGGAGGAATTTCCTCAGTATAAGGCTTATAACAATGGGCTTGGAAACTTGACCACAGTGGAGCTGATTTCTTTGGTTATCGGTACAGGTACACAGAAGAATGTGGAACAGGCACGTCAGATATTCAATGTGATGGAGGAGAGCTTGCGAAATATTGCCAAGGCTAGGGTAGAGGACTTGCAGGTGGTTCAAGGTATCGGGGATTCCAAGGCGATAGCTCTTCAGGCAGCCATAGAGCTTGGTAAGCGTTACAGCTTGGAGAATATGGCAGAGCGTCCCGATTTGGGCAGTAGCTTGGCTATCTATAATTTCCTTTATCCGCATGTGAAGGATTTGGAGGTGGAGGAATGCCATCTGCTTTTGATGAACCAGAACTTTAGGCTTATCAAGCATGTGCCTATGAGTCATGGGGGTATCACGGAGACGGCGGTAGATGTGCGCAGAATCATGAGGGAGGCAGTTTTGAACAATGCCACTATCTTGGCAATTGCTCACAATCACCCATCCAATAGCCCTCATCCCAGCAAGGCTGATGATATGCTTACCAAGAGCGTCAAGGAAGCTTGCAGCATCATGCGCATCTTTTTTATGGACCATGTGATAATTGCTGATGGGTGTTATTTCTCTTACCATGATAAGGGTAGATTGGATTTGTAAAGGTAACGGAGAGGCTCACCACCTCTCCATATAAAAATATTTGTATGAAAGTACGTTTATATCATGATGAAAGGGTGAGCGCCAAGGATGCGCCGGATGCATGGTCTATCTATTGTCCTTATCCTAAGAAGTATCAGAGGGTTACGGGTATCAAGGGCGTTTATCTAGGTTGCAAGCCTACAGATGAAGGCATGATACGTTGTTGTTGGGAATCCATGGAAGTGGGGCAGAAAGTCTGTTTGGGAAAGCGTATGGTTTTATCCAGTACGCCAAAGGCTTTTCAAGTTGCTTTTCGCAAAATAGAGCGTGTTTATCAGCATGCTTGCAAGGTTGATACCTTGGAGGCATGGGGAAAGTTTCAAAGAGTTTAAAAATAAGGATTATGAATCAGAAAGAAGTTTTGGAGTTTGATGGTTTTCGTGTGGAAAGAGAGTCTTTTCTTGGAGGGGATTGTTATGGCGTAGTTACCTCCTGCAAGAAAGATGAGAAGGGTGTTTCTTATCATTTGGAGGTGGAGTTTGATATATCTACAGCCAAGTTTCATTTTTCCAAGTGTTATGCTCATGAGGTGGTTCCTTGCCTTGAGCTTTCTGCCGGCGGTAAGCTCAAGGTCATGGCTTATCTAATAGAGAAGGCGGCTAGTGCGTATGTGACGGAGAAAGCGGCTGTTCAAAAAATGTCTTTGGAGAAATTGAAGGTGTTGTATCATGAGGATGAAGTGGTGATGGGAGAGATTCTTGCCTCGGAGAAAGCCAATGGCTTGACCATAGAGGAGTCATTCTTTCTGTATATCCTTGCTCAGAATTGGGCGAATGGTGATGAGTTTTCATGGGCTTGTGGAGGAGTAGAGAAAGAATGTGTGTCTCTTGTGGAAGAGGCAAGGAAGATGAAGATTTGATGTTTAAGAGTAAATTTAGAAAAGAAATCCTATGTTTGGGTAGGGTTTCTTTTCGCCTTTGATGTTGTCTTGTCTTTGTGGGGATTTGACCTTTTGGTCAAGTTTTCTGTTAGATTCATTTATATTTAGGGTAGGTGAGGTGGTTTGTATCTATGTCAGCAAATATCTGGTTGTTGAAATGGAGTGTATTGCCTTTTAAAGTATCTCTTGCTGATGTCATGCACAAGAAGAGGTCTTTTCGAGTCTGGTCAAGGGTGACTTACCCGCGAAGGTGGACTATTTCCCATCTTCACTGGGTAGTTCACGCATGACCATTCTCTTCAAGACTCACGCCCAGGCGTTCTCTTCATGTACATGACAGTCTTAATCCCCAAGGTAGTATGGGCCTGCCATGCTACCTTGCCACCTGACCATATTGTCAGAAGGCTAAAGGGAGAGAGGTTCGTTTTCCCACGGTTCCCTTTGGTCATGGTGGGAAAACACCGTGTTTGATGTGATTGCTGATGGGATATATCTAGGGTTCTATTTTGTTTTTTGTGGGGAATAATCCTCACCTTTTATCTTTTCTGGCCGGTAGCCATCACCCTAGTCTTTTTACTTTGCAAAGGTATGTGAAGTCCTGGCAGATACCAAACACCACTTTGTTATCGGCTAAGATTCTTTTCCAGCAGACTTCCGCAATCAGAGATTGGGTATTCTAGAAAAGATTCTTGACCGATTGTTTGGCTTACTGCCCCCTTGGACTTCCATTCTTTTATGCACGTAAAAAGGCTAAAGTGATGACGGTTATGCCGGAATGTTTATAAAAAAAAGCTCGGATTCTTCTGAAAACAAAAGCTTGAAAAGGCAGTGAATCAGGAAATCCAGAATAATTTATGTTGAACCCTTTAAATGATATTGGAGTATGAATGCAAATCTTTATTATGACTGTAATGGTGAATCATGGACTATCCTTGACTTTCACAGCAGTATTACTTTCTCTTCTGAGAGAGGCTTGAAGCAGGCGATTAACCGAAAGATTAATCGTGATTTGGAGAGCGGAAATCTGAGACGGCACTTTGGAACCGGCTCTAGAGTGAATGTAAACATGTATTGTAAGGAGCTTGGATTTACAGAAAAGCCACTTGCAACTACCCATGTGAATGTATATTGATTTAATGAAAGGATTTAGATATGAGCAAATTCATTGAAGTGACAGCAGGAACGAAGGTGTTGATTAATACTGAGGAAATAGCTTGCGTAGAGCCATCCAAAGATTATCTGGACGGCAGTGAGGTTTGTGTGATTACCCTTATACACACAACAAAGCATAGCGTTGAGGGGCGCAAATTCATAACGAAGGAAAGTTATGAGGAGGTCAAGCAAATGATTATTGGAACTAAGTAGTATCATGTTTAATGTTTCTATCCGATAGTTGTATGGCTATCGGATAGAATTAACTAAGGAGAAAATATGAAAAGGTATGTAGTAGAAATCGAAGAGAAAATTACCTACAAGGTGGAATTTTCTGCCGATTCACAGGAATACGCTGAAAGGCGCGTAAGAGAAATATACGATAGTGGCGCTTTGAAAAGCACAGGCGAGTTGGAAAGCGTTATATTTGATGTTATTGATGTTATTGATGATTAATACGTCTATGAAAAAGTTAATAAAAAATCATCCATCTGCAAGGTGGATGATTTTCTTCGGGCTGCTCCCTCCTACGGCACAGGTGCAGTGTGGAAAGAACGGAGGGTTTGATGTCTTTTCTGTTTGGTTATATCTATTTATATATATTGTTATTGCGTTATATTGTTATATACTTAGAACTCTAAGTCGCTGACTTCGTAAATATTAAAAAAGCTAGGTAGAACTTATGAATCTACCTAGCTTTTTCTATTTTTGGGGATCACCTTTATACCTGTTTTGTTTTTAATACAATAATAATGATTTTTCTTATAAACCTTAATGATTCATGTTATGTTCTTGCAAGCATTAAGAAAAACTCCTATCTTTGCACCAGTTAACTCTTTTGGCGACTGGTGCTTTTTTATGCCTGGTAAGTTAATGGATAAGATTTACCTTTCTCAAAAAGGACATATCTTTGCAGCCAAAAGGAAATTATATAATGGAAAATATCCTATGAATGTGGAATGGATGAACTTCCTATTTCAACTTTTGGGAGCTAAATTTACTATTATATATTAGCATGGCAGAAAACAGATAAATTCCAATGATGGTTGGAACACGGCAAAAGATGTTTCCTTTATCTGTATTTTTGCCAGCAAATAGTAAAGTGCTGCTATTGAGTTTAACGAACAGGTATTCTGTAGTGGCTTAGAGCAGTACATTTTTTAATATAAAAAAAATATGATGATAGAAATGAATATAAGTGGGCTACAACCACACAAAAAAATGAAGATGATTTTGGAAGTTCTTATTTGGTTATTCGTGATAAACAAATTAGATGAAAAGTTACCCATGGATGAAGCTACAATGAAAGTGATTATAGAATTTTGTATCTTCCATGCAGGATACTACTTACGTTTACTCAAATGGTGGATTGACAAGTATGTGCTAAAGAAATAAGGTACAACATTTCTGCTACACCTTAATATTATATCTATCAATACTCTCACAGATGTACCTGCCAAATGAGCAACAATCTGTGTGACTGGATGCCTTGCGTATTCTGTACTTTGGTATTCCACGGAAAATATTGGCATCAATGAATGTCTTCTCGCAGTATGAGAGGCGATGAACTTGTACTTTGGGAAGATATCCTGCTTGATATCATCTTGAATCTTAGTCTCAAGCAGTACGTCCTCAGTGAGTCCTGCCAATTTCTTTACTTATATCTATATAGGTATTGCGCTATTTATCTATTGCTTTATTGCATGCTTGAAGCATGGGGGTATTACTTTCTTTATATCTATATTTTATTTTTGTTCCTTACTTCGACCTCTATTTTTCTCCAAATGTCGGAACTACGCAGACAGATATACTCTACTCAGTTACAAGCAAAAAACAGCCTTTGATCTCTGATACATTCTTTATCAGCAAACAGATTAATGATGCAGAAGCCAAGCCTCTTTCTCTGCCCCCCTTCCGCTAGTGGCTCATTATGATGTTAAATAACAGATACTGGTTAGTTCTCAAATCCAAGAGAAATTTTGGTATCATTCTTACATATCAAAATATTTGGAATGAGGCCTTGCAGTATACTGAGAATACTCTTCAGGGTGGGGATTTGCAAAACATTAAAAGAATGTTTGACTTTTATGGTTGATTAGCTTGTTGTAAATGTTAATTGTGGGAATTGAACTACTCACGATCAAGTTTTTGCTTGTGGGTAGTTCAATTACATCAACTGTTATTCTCTAAAGGTGTTGGCGTTGAGTATTTTATCTATTACGCTGTGGGCTAACAGAATATATCATGTTTATGGCTGAAGGTTTGCATTATGTCTATATCTGCAAGAGATAGGATGGTTGTATTTGGGTGAAGGTATATATTGTCTTTTGAACCTTCTCTTGCTGATGTCATGCACAAGAAGAGGTCTTTTCGAGTCTGGTCACGGGTGATTTACCCGCGAAGGTGGACTATTTCCCATCTTCACTGGGTAGTTCACGCATGACCATTCTCTTCAAGACTCACGCCCAGGCGTTCTCTTCATGTACATGACAGTCTTAATCCCCAAGGTAGTATGGGCCTGCCATGCTACCTTGCCACCTGACCATATTGTCAGAAGGCTAAAGGGAGAGAGGTTCGTTTTCCCACGGTTCCCTTTGGTCATGGTGGGAAAACACCGTGTTTGATGTGATTGCTGATGGGATATATCTAGGGTTCTATTTTGTTTTTTGTGGGGAATAATCCTCACCTTTTATCTTTTCTGGCCGGTAGCCATCACCCTAGTCTTTTTACTTTGCAAAGGTATGTGAAGTCCTGGCAGATACCAAACACCACTTTGTTATCGGCTAAGATTCTTTTCCAGCAGACTTCCGCAATCAGAGATTGGGTATTCTAGAAAAGATTCTTGACCGATTGTTTGGCTTACTGCCCCCTTGGACTTCCATTCTTTTATGCACGTAAAAAGGCTAAAGTGATGACGGTTATGCCGGAATGTTTATAAAAAAAAGCTCGGATTCTTCTGAAAACAAAAGCTTGAAAAGGCAGTGAATCAGGAAATCCAGAATATTTTTTTGAGTGTTGAACTTTTAAATGAGACAAGATGGAAGTATTTCTTTTTTATCGTACAGACAATTGGAACTCCCGTGAGAGCAAGGACTTGGTTTACATCGGGACAAACAGGGAGGCTAGTATCAAGAAGCTGATGAAGTTGGAGAGTGAGCCTATTACTGAGGAGCAAGCCGAGGACATCAGACGGATGAACCAAAGTCAGTGCAACAATGTGGGGTATGAGTGGGAAGTGGAGGTTTGGACTCTGAACCATTTGAGTGAGTAACTTTTAAAACGATTTTTTATGGCTAGATTGATAGATGAGGGCATGATAGCCCAGTTGAGTAAGAAGCAGGGATATTTCTTGAAGTACTTTCCTGCAAGAATCCGTAATGTGGGTGAGGATGCCAAGGAAGACAGAAAGCTTATCTATGCGTTCAAGGATGCAAGGGATGATGCTTACAAGTTGGTGGCGCAGATGGTGGATGGCTATTTGAAACGTGAGTATGGCGAGCAGGTGAAGGACATGGTTTTCCTATGTGTGCCAGCTAGCCGTCAGGAGGTGAACAAGAGCCGCTACAAGGAGTTCTGCAAGGAGGTGAGCCGATTGAGTGGTATCAAGAATGGTTATTCCCATCTTATCTTGATGGAAGACCGCCTGGCAGTTCATGAGCGCAGAAGAGGAAGAGAGAAGGAGATTTCCAAGGTGAGCATCATGGATTTTGATAAGCCTTTTTTCAAGGGTAAGCAAGTGCTCATCTTTGATGACATCATTACCACCGGTGGCTCTTATGCCATCTTTGCCGAGGAGGTGGAGAAACATGGCGCTCATGTTGTGGGAGGTTTGTTTTTAGCTAGAACACATTATATATATAAGAAGGTATGAATCAGATTTTCAAAAAGCAGAGCGTTGTCTTCACCGGACATCGCTCTGTTCCAAAGGACAAGGAGCAGGAAGTGAGGCAGCAGGTGAGAGGAAAGATAAGGTTGCTTTTCTCGTTAGGTTTCAGAAAGTTTGTTTCGGGCATGGCGTTAGGTTTTGACATGTTGGCAGCCGAGGAGGTTATCAAGCTGAAGGAGGAACTGAAGGGGGTAAAGTTGGTTGCGGTTGTTCCTTACAGAGGTCAGAGTGGAAGGTGGGCTCCCCATCAGCGTGAGCGGTATCAGCGTATCTTGAATGAGGTGGATGAAGAAATAGTGCTCAGTGAGGGGTATTACAATGGTTGTCTGCTCAAACGCAATGACTATATGTTAGCCCATGCAAGTGGCATCATCGCCTATTATGATGGCAAGCCAAAGGGAGGAACTTTCTACACCTGCAGAAAAGCCAGGCTGAAAGGATTGGACATCATCAATCTTTATCGATGAAATTTGAGGGTTTCTCGCCAAAAGGCGAGGAACTTTTTTTCTTTTTGGGGGTATATGAGGGAGTTCGGGAGTTGTTATGCTAAGATGATATTCACATTGTGTGCCAAATTAGCCATGCAATTTTAACATATAAGATGTTTGTAGTTAACATTTGAAAAGGCGCTTCTGTCATATCTAGAACATGTCATAAAGTCTTTATATACGGCGTTTTTGGAGTTTTATATCTACTTTTTGGAGCTTCAAAACTTGCATAATAAGGTTTTGTATAAATGTTAAATATATAGTTATATAGCGAAAACTACTACTTTTTAAGTTTTCTTTTTTACTTTTGCACCCAGATTCAGGTAACATATCAATAATCGTATTAGAATAAAATGAAGGTAAAAAAGTTAATTGTATTCGGTATGACCATGATGGCCATATTGGTTTCCTGTAAGCGACATCCTTCCTTCTCTTCGTCAGAGGAGGCATTACAGGGATGCAAGCAGCAGCTGGAGCTTTTGAAGCAGAAGCAGGATGCGTCCATTGAGGACCTTTCTTCTCTTACCTCCACTTGGCTAGAGGTACGGGATTCTGCCTACAGCAGTTTTGGCAGGGACTCTTCTCTCAACCTCAAGAGTCCGATGGCTGTGGCATATTTCATGGTGTCAGATTCCATACGGGCGGAAATCACCCGTTTGGCGTTCGTCAAGCCTCGCTCGCTTCGTGAGGTGATGTATTTCAAGCTGAACACTGCCATGCAGCGGAAGGTGTTGGAGAAGAATGCCATCTTCAAGGATGCGGTGAAGTATTATGAGAAACTTGATACTTATCCGCTCTATCCATCATTGAAGACGACGCTTGCAGCCTATGGCAAACTGCTTTCCTCTGCCACGTCGTTCAAGCAGGGTGACGAGCTGATGAACTTCATAGCCTTGGAGGATAAATGCTTCAGGAGTTTGATGAAGTATCTTGCTCAGGTGGATACCGAGACCCTGCAGAAGCTTACCATGGGCACCACCCGGGTGTTTGATGGACTCTACTCATCGGTGGGGGCACAAGTGGATGATGTCAACGACAGAACCATGTTATATCTAAGCATGCGATTCAACCGGCGCATCATTCAGAATGCCTTGGCATGTAAGGAGGATATTTTGTCCAGAAGACGCCTTGCTAACACCCAGCAGGCCAACTATCGATGGATGCTCATCCAGCCTTTCATGGCCATTGACGACTATTCTGCTGCCGTATTGACTGAGGAGCAAAGAGAGCAGCTTCTTGCCCTCTCAGATGACTTGCCCGGCTTGCTTGAAAGGTTGGATGCCAGGAAACATGTTCGAGACAAGGAAAATAACTTGACAGAGGTGTTGTCGGAGTATTTCCTTAAATCATATCTATCATCAATATTATAATTGCAATCAAATGATTAAGACATTAAGCGACTACAATCTTTTAGAGAGCGAGGAATGGAAGGATTCCATTAATACGCTCTTCCTGGAGTTGCGCAGCAAGCTCCCGGAATTCTTTAAGGAGGTTCCTCTACCTACGATTCTTCATGAGGATTACGTGGAAGTTGTCATACCTGCTTCCAAACAGGTTATGATGGAGGATTTGGTAGAGTGGTTGGAGAAGAAACTTGGGCTTCACATCCTCTATGCCAGCAAGCAGAACTATGGCAAGCTGTTAAAGGCGGCAGCTTATTCCACACCGGTGGATGGCAGTATGTTTATCATTCACATGGGGAGTGAGCAGTATGGGGTCATTGATTCGTTGACGGTTCACTTTTACGACAGTGATGAAACCATGCTTTTGGGCATCCAGCATGTGCTCAGGGATGTTACCAGGGTGCCGGCAGAAGTTCTGGAGTATCAAAAGATGGATGAGATTCTCTCGTTCTTTTTCTAATTTAAAAGATGGTGATGATTGTTTTGAAATGGCTTCTGGCTATGCTGCTTACATCGGTTCCCTTTGTATTCCACTATTGCATCAAGCCTAAGGCTGCCAGCTCTGATAAGTGGCGCAACTTCTATAGTTTCCTGTCTGCCCGAATGCCTTGGCTGAAAAGGAAGGCGCTTGCCGTAAAGGCATGGATTTCCTATGTATATCACAAGATGTATAGAAGTGACAACGGAAGAAAATTCTTTATATTGATTCTTGTCATTTGTATGCTGGTGTTTCAGGTGGTGGACTTTCATGCTGCCAAGGAAGCCTGTTCGTTTCAGGTGGAATGGGCTGCCAAAGGGAAGGCTTTGAGCCTTACACCTTATGATATAGGATTGCCTGGTATTGAGGGTGAGGTTGAACTGGGTCCCAAGGCGTTCATGGAGAACATCCTTTATCCGTTTCAGACCTCTCTCTGGGTTTACATGGTGGCTTTGATGATGACGTTGTTGCTGTTTTCCTATAGGCTTGCCGACAGGGTGTTGGTTGAGATTCATGGGAGCAGGTGCTTGCAAATTCTCCTTGCCTCTCTTGCTGTTGTGGTGGCAGTGGTTGATTGTGGACGTGCCTTTCTGATGGGTGAGCTGATTTTTATCTTACTCATGGCCGGTATGGTTTATCCGTTCAAGCAGCTTCCGCCAGTTCCCGGGATGAAAAGCAGGTGGCGCAGCTTGGGTTCTTGGCCACGGGGAAGGAATGCAGCCTAGGGGCTTTTGAAAGAGCATCATTATATAGTTGAATGGTTATATCTAAAAGAAATATTCAAATGGTAAAAGAAAATAGTAGCAGTAGCGAATCGCTTCCGAAGGAGGAGAGATTCGTCATCAACATGTCGTCAGAGCTGATTGCTTATCTCTGTAACGACTATTCGTATCGCAATCCCAACAGATTCTCTCGCTTGAAGGCTTTGCAGGATTTGCTTATCCGTTTCCAAAAGGCTAAGCTCGCTTCCAGGGACATGGATGTCAACATCGCGCAGCTGGTGAAGGCATGGGGATGGAGTCGCCCGGCGGTGCTGGCCTTTGTTGACCAGCTTCAAAAGTATGAGATTCTGGAGGTGTGCAACATGGTAACCAGTAAGGTGGTGCATTTGAAGCCCAGCATCTTCAGCTCTGGGCTTTCTCCAACTCCTGGTGGATAGCCTCTCTTCAGCCCTCTTTTCTGGAAGATGGGCACGATGGATCAATCTGGTTTCCGGCTTCGGTCAGGTGCCCTGCCATATCAGGAAAACTGCTTCTATCGAAGGCTCGTTTTCCAGGGGCGCTTGCGCCGGAAACCGCACTTTTTTACAACAGGGGGGAGCCTAATCCCCGGTTTCATGGCTAACGCTTTGAAACACGGTGGCTTACCTGCCAATTTCTTGGCGACTTCGTGCGGCAAGCCGAGGTAAGCGATTAGGCTTAGGGAAAGTCCCTAAGAACCCTTCAGTCCCTGCTGACAAACAATGGAAGTTATGGCAAAACAAGTACTCGACATTAGAGCCGGAAAAGGCATGACAACCTCTCAGAGCAATGAGTTTCTTCGCAATGCTAATGGTGGCGAGAGGTTGAAGCGTTGGAGCGGCAACTATGATTCTACTCGCGAGCACCTGAATTTTGAGATTAAGAAAGGTGGGGTGATTTGTGAGGTGGACAAGAAAACATCTGTCCCCAAAAGAATCAAGATGCTGCTTGAGGAACGAAAGATTTGGGACCCGAACAGGGGTAGGAATCCGCCGTTTTTCCGTACGGTGGCCAATATCATTTTAGGGGGTTCCAGGGATCAGATGCATCGTCTGGCCTTTGGTGACCAGATGGTGAACCTCAAAAAAGGGGCTGATAACTCTAATATTGTCCGGCATCCGGAGATAGAAGAATGGGCTAAGGACATGTATAAATTTGTATGTGAAAGGTTTGGTGAACAGAATATCGCATCCTTTATCGTGCATCTTGATGAAACCAATCCTCATGTGCATTGTACAATGCTTCCCATTACTGAGAACAATAAGTTTTCCTGGAAGTCCTATTTTGGTGAGTTGAAGACGGATGGTCTCAGAATTTACAGCAGTCTTCACAATGACATCGCTAAGATTAATCAGAAGTATGGTCTAGAGCGTGGTGATAGAATTTCTGAAACAGGAGCCCGTCATCGTTCCACGGAGGAATATCACGCTGAACTTCGGGAAAAGTTAGTGAGTGAGAATGAGCAGCTATCTCAAACCATTGAGGGGCAGCAGACTGTCATCAGGGAGCAGCGCGCTACTTTGAGTGGCTTGGAGAAAGACATCAAACATGCCACTGCCAGGTTTAAGGCCCTTCAGACCATGATTGCCAATTTGGAGTCTAAGAAGAATCTGTTGTTGGAGGAGGTTGAGCAACTCAAGCGAGACCGTGATTCCGGAAAGATTAGTGCCGAAGAGGCAAAGACCAGGCTTGATAGGATTCAGAAGGAACTGGAAGAGGTGGATGAGAAAATTGCTGACAAAACTCAAAAACTTCATACTGCAGAGTTACAGCTTGCCCAGTTGCAAACCAAGACCCTCTCGGCTGAGAGAAAGTTTGAAGAGGTACAGAAGAAGCTTCAGAAGGAAGTGCCTCTGCTCAGCAAGGCCACCGGCAAGGAAATGCAGCAAATGGGGTATATGATGATGGCCACCGATGCCAAGCACCGAATAGCCAAATATCATGAGTTCCTTTCTTCGCTTCCTTTTGAACAGAGGCAAGTGGCAAGGCAGACTGGAGACATTCTCTTTGATGGTTCCATAGCAGAGACCATCATGGATAATGCCGTTCAGGTGACTTCCATTGCCGCTGCTCTATATCTGGGCTATCTGGATGCTGCCACTAAGATTTCACAATCCGGTGGTGGCGGTGGCGGACCAGGCACAGGATGGGGAAAGCGTGATGATGAAGATGACCTGGCATTCCGCCAGCGTTGCTTCTTCATGGCTCTTCACATGATGAGACCTTCTCAGAAGGTTCAAAGAAAACGATAGGAGTGGATATACCGTCTGCTCTTTCTCTTTACTTGATTGTTAGATAGTTGATCGGCTTTTGTTTGTAGTTTGCATCTTTCATGCCGATGAACTATCTAATCTTTCCCCACCAGAAGTAAGACAGGAAGTAGGCTAGATGATGAAAGTCTTTTGTCATCTAGCCTGTCTTCTTTGCTTTATATTCATATTATCAGTGGTTTACATGTAATGAGGTAAACAGTTTCGTAGTTCTGATAATTTTACAATTCTTGCTTTTCTGTCCATTTTAATATCTAAGGCATGTTTGAGGTTTAGTAGTCTGTAATGTGTAAATTAATGTTTAGCATACCTGCTTTATCCATGCAACGAGGGTGCGTCACAGACTTATGACACACCCTCGTTGGGTTATATCTATTGTTTTCATCTGTAGTTTTGAGCATACATCCTCGTTTTTTATAATTTTGTCGCATCATAATCCCACCAGGCTTTTTATCGTGCAAAGGTATGGCAGGCTTGTCAGATACCAAACACCACGTTGTTATCGGTGAAGAAACTTTTCCGGCAGCCTTCCGCAATCAGAGATTGTGGTATTCCGGAAAAGTTTCTTGACCGATTGTTTGGCTTTCTGCCACTTTTGACTGCCATGCTTTTTAGGCACGAAAAAGGCTTGGTGTGAAGGTTATGCCGGAATGCTAAAAAAAAACTCGGATTTCTCTCAAAACTCCAGAGATTGAAAAAAGGCTGGTTGTTTCAGGAAATCCAGAATATTTTTAGTTAAACTTTAATGAATTGGCAATTATGGAACAAATTAATGTATTTGATTTTGACGGCTTTCAGATAGAAAGAGAGTCTTATCTTGGAAGCGATTGCTACGGAGTGGTTACTTCATGCAAGAAGGATGGAGAAGCGATTCCTTATCATTTGGAGGTGGAGTTTGATATTTCCAAGGCTAGGTTTAGCTTTTCCAAGTGTTACGCTCATGAGGTGGTCCCTTGTGATGAACTTTCAGGTGGTGGTAAGCTCAAGATAATGGCTTATCTTTTGGAGAAGGTGGGTCGTGCTTATGTACAGAAGAAGGAGGTTGTTCAAAAGATGTCCATGGAGAAGCTGAAAGAGTTGTATCATGGGGATGATGTGGTGATGGGTGAAATTCTTGCCTCAGAGAAAGCCGATGGCTTGACCATAGAGGAATCGTTCTATCTGTATATTCTTGCTCAGAATTGGGCGAATGGGGATGAATTCTCCTGGAATTGCGGCGGTTTAGAAGAAGAAAGCGTTTCTTTTGTGGAGGAGGCAAGGAAGATGAAGTTGTGATAGACAATTATGGCAGAAAGGGGTAGGGGAGTTTGGGCTCTCCTCTTCTTTTTTTATAGTGTGGGGTGTATATGTAGTGTGTCATGCTTACCTTATATGCAAATGCTATCTTCTGTTTCTGCCAAGGCATGTTGTCTTATGCATACAGTTGCTGCTGATTGCTCTTTGTAGAGCACTGATGTGAATGGTGCCAATGGTGGAATTTCGGTTTTCCTATCAAATTTTAAAGTGGATGGAATATAGAGCTTTAGAAATGGACCATTATGAACCGTTTTTCTGAATCTCGATGTTAGTGATGCAGGAAAATTGTAACTGTCTGATAATCGGAACAGTAGAGAAATGCACTTCATACGCCTTTCAACTTAAAAGCAGAAAATCTTAGTGAAAATCAATATTTTAACATTTGTAATTTGTGTGTTTACATTTTTTTTAGTATTTTTGCAACGTATTTCTGTGTTTCTCATAGTAGAGATGCAGGAGAGAATTAAGAGTTAAAAACTTATAATATGGCTTTCGCCGTAAGCAGAATGTTTATGAAACACAATTTGCTAAACACTAGCCTGTTCGCATCATGTATGTGTAAGGTTGAAAGACATAAAAGTATTGAAGATTAGTGGAAGTTAGTCTATTGGTTTTTCAATGCTGTGATACATTTCACAACCCCAATAACTCGGGAAGAGGCATCTTTTCAGGGGAAGCCGGAATATGTCTTGCGACCAAATCTGGTTGGATATTTGGTTACACTTTTTAACTCTTCCCTTGCTTTTACAATTCAAATTCAAAATCCTGTATGTGGTTTATAGTCAAGACTGATGTTTTTTCAGAGCAACAATCCATAGATTTTCTGCGTGAAAAATACAATCATATCATCACCGACTTCTATTTTCCTTTAGGAAGAAAATCCTACAAGAACGAAAATGGAGAAGTGAAGGTACGCTTTGTGCCGGTCTTGCAGGGAATGTTCTTCATCAGAGTTCAAAATGAAAGGCGTTTGAAGAAGGTTCTCTCCCCATATGGCTACTTTATGTACAAGGGTTTTGAAATGGAACCGCATACTTCCGAACTGGTAGAACGCACCTTCTTTACCAAGGCGCATATTCTAACTGCTGACAGCAAGCAGATGTCATTGGACGAAATAGTAAGACAGTCAAAAATCCCTGATGAGGATATGGAGACTTTTGTCTATTTCAATGACAGAATAGGCGATGACATCAATGGATTGAGTATCGTAGAAAAGCGTTACAGCGACTTGGTCAAGGAGAATGACACCATCCGCATCCTCTCCGGACCTCTGGCTGGTCGGGTTGGCGTTATCAAGCAAATCAAGCATAAGGGTAAGAAAGATCGTCATCTTTTGGTGCGCTTTGGAAACAACTACTGTCTCAGTATCTCCAATATCCGCCAATATGCCTTGCAGATAGAGCATGAGGCTCCTTCTGAATCCGTGGGTGCATGGCGGGCTATTGACCAGATGATCGGTTATCTGCAGATGAAGGAACCTTCGAAAAATGCGGGGGATCTATTACGCAAGCTCTTCATGAATTATCAGAAGAAATTGACCATATATCACAACCGTTATACTTCTGATCTCGCCTACAGTAAGATGATGGCAAACAGGAAGGATGTCCAGCAACAGGAGGTGCTTGAAAACTTAGATGAATCGATGTGGAAGAACTTCCGCATTCTGGCCAACTACCTCCCTTGTGATAATGCAACCCTCGAACAGGGATTGAAGGAACTGATTCCAGATGTCGTTCTCCGTCCGTTTCTCACGCCTGCTTCAGGCATTGCTATTCCTGAGGGACAAGGTTACCATGTATTACAGCATAATGGAATTACGGAATTCATCTTTCCATGCAACCTTCGGGAATTCTTCAGGGGCAAGGAATATGAGGCAGACAAATATGCACCGGTCTTCGATGAGGACTATGAGTATGATGCTCATTTCGCACTTTTGAAGACTGTAGAAGGCAAGGTAAAGGCTATCTGTTCATGGGGGGGTTCTATGACAATTATGCTTCTCAAAGTAAAGATGAAAGAGCTCTGTTCCTTTCAGACCTGGAAGCAAAGAAATATTCCCGATTGCTCTACCTGCTTACACAAAGCGACTATCGGTTTGAAAAGATCGATGGAATCGGGGGCTTTTCGCTAGAGACAGGTATTGAATACCCTGATGATATGGAGGAGTTGGGGAGAAGAGCTCATGAGTTCTTCACTCTTCATTCATCTCTCTTCACTTCCCTCACCGCAGCAGCCGTAGAAGTATGGCAGGGAGCGCGTCTTCTGATTTGGCGTAAGTATCTCCAGCGCTACGTCTTGCTTCATAAGGTGCCTGTCATCGACCAGCCTTCTGTCATCACTGTTGATTCCAAGCAGGAAGATGCATTTGCAAAGACTGACGGCAAATCGGATATGACAAAAATAGCCGCAGTTTTGAATGATGCGAAGGAAATCATAGAGAACCATTTGGCAAAGGAAGAAATTGCGTATGCTATATTACGGTTTCTTTCCACCTCATTGGTATTCTCTTCCCATTTTGCAGAAGACGAACTATATAATTATATCACAGACTCATTTCATCCGGACAACACGCTTTCTGAGTTGTTCCATGAGATTGTAGGGAAAATCACTCAGATGGATCGCTGCTGTTCAATAGTCAGCCATCTTCACAAAGGAATGGTAGAGTTGCAGGAACAAGATTCGTGGATATACTTCAAGTTTCCATCCTATCTCAAGCAGATTCAGGCGATAGATAAGATGGTAAAAAATAAAGAAGGAATTAAAAATTAATATTATGCTGAAACTGAAACAGGTAATTATTAGAAAAATTGAATCCAAATTCAAAGATTCTAAGTATGTGGCAGATATTGTGAAAATCAATGATGAGACAGGTTGTGGCGGTCTTCATGGCTATACTGACATCAACGACCCCGCCCTTGATGAATATCGTGATTGGATCAATTTTCATATTCGGATGATGGAGAGCATGAACGCCAGTAAGATGACCCTGACTGTTGGTGAGAATGTTGAACTCTGAAATCAAATTATATATTCCCCATTCGAGAGGCGACAAGCGCAGAGCGATACTGCCATGGGGAACTAAATGAACCATTTTTGAATATGGCTACCCATTATTATATTACATTCCATTCTTCGACTTACGATACAGGAAAGAGCTATTCTTCTTGCTTGCAGATTCTGTCGAAAGACAATCTGGTGGCTATAGGAGAAGATATAGCCCTGAAAATCCCTATGTCTTGGTCGAAGGAGAAAATGGCAGATTATATTTCCTCTTATGTTGTATCACATCCCGAAGAAATGGTTGCGATACTGGACGACGAGGAGATTGTCCTGGCGCATGATATCATAGCAGGCGGCAAAGGAACTGTCCTTTGGAAACGTCACTTGCTCAAATATCACCATCTCAAATGTATGGTTTGGGTAGTGGTTAATACAGCAAACAGAGGCAAGGATGGATTCGTGATGCTGGATGAGATAAGTGAGGCATTTGCTCCCTATATTGAACAACGATATGGTGCTGCTAAGGAAAATATGAAGAGTGCCAAATCAAAAGCATCCCCATCTCGTTTTTATCTCAGAGACCTGAAATCAAAATTGGATAGCTTGGATATAGACCAGCTCAAGTATTTTCATCTTCTCTTTGAGATGAACTACATGGACGATAGTGACTTCTGGTTTCGTGATGAATGGTTCGAAGATGGTTACCATGATTGCTTCTATGATTGGTATCACGATGGTTGCAAGGAAACACCGTATGATTTGAATCAGATGGTGTTTGAAATTCTGGAAGAGTGGAAGGAGCGAGGCTATAAGAGATACCGTCCAGCGATGGATAGTATCAGGGATTGGTGCAGTCGCAAATGGAATAAGTTTGAGTCTGAGCATCAAGCCGAAGTTTCTGCCGCATATGATGCTGCAATAGTTCTTGATGATGAGAAAGAGATATCCAGAAGCTTGTATCCGTTTATTCATCATGTACATGAATATATCCGCAACAAGCAATATCAGGAAGCCATTTCTTTAATCTTCTGTCTGTTTGACCAGCTAGGGAAGGCATGTAAAAAGCATGAGAATTGGTTTGAGTCATATTGGTGTGGCGGAGATCAGACTAGTGTAGATTTGTTCTTGGATATTCTACGCCATCTGTACTGTCATTTGCGCCAGCATCCAGATATTCCTTGGCAGACGAAGGAGGCTATGGATATTCATCTGTTGCTGACCAATAAACAGCATCGTCTCTTTGGTGACCTGGAGTTAGCCTGGGGTGATTCTCGTATGGAGGATATGCTCTCTGATGAAAGTTCCTATTGCGACTATAGTAATATGAAAGATGAGCTATGTGGGTATTTGGAGAGGATGATAGGACAAAGTCAGCCCCAATAGTGATGTGAGATTAAAGGAGTATGTGCTGTAACATAGGATATATTCCTAAAAGTTTCTTATAAAATAAAATAGAATAGAGTATATGGAAATGTTTGATCTTAAGCAAGTGATATTGACGAAGAAATGTACCTCGCCAGTAACAGAATATCTGTTGGAAATTACAACTACGGATCATGACAATGGTTTGCCAAAAGTCTTTCGCTATACGGATTTGTACCATCCTGACCTTTCCTTTATGAGTCTTTGGATTCAGAATCAGGTGAAGGCCTTAGAGCAGGAGGACGCTAAGCGTGTCATCTTGACTATTGGTGATGAGATTACCTTAAAGGTGGAGAAGTGATAACGTTTCTTCTATCCATGTGAATAGATTATGGGCATCCTGACAAGGGTACTCCTTTAGCTTTGATAGCCTATATCATTGTGGATATTCTGTAATTGTGAATGAATAGCTTGAATCCCAAAGCCCTATGAAAAAGTTTATTATATTTTCAAAATTGCGGAGTCTCTTTCTGAAAGCAGATAAAGCATTAGGTAAATATATAGAGCCTAGGAGAGGTGATTATAATTTCTTGGATGTTGTTAGTAATATAAAACTTACAGAGGCGCAGATAAATGAGGAAATTCATAAGCATCATCAGAGGAACAGGCAGATACCGATGCTTCTGACATTGGTAAGTTTGCTTTTTGCTTATCTTCCTAAAATTATATCTTATATATTTAAGAATGAGATTGTTGGAGTTTGGGAATATTTGTTGTTCGGTATCTATACTCTGAGTTTGATAGCAGTTGTCCTTTTCTTCTTTTTCTTTGCTTATCCTGGAAAAATACCACATCGTTATTTGCCTTCTCAGTTTTATCATGACATATTTGACTTGTATAGAAGACAGGGATATGATGACGTCGAGTCAAATAAGGGAGTACAATATTCTTATCTTTCCTATTTGGAAGAATTTTTGGAGACATATACCAATTATAACAATAGCAAGGAAAGAACTTTCCAATGGTTTATGAGGCTTTTGCCCATTGCTGCTTTACTATATGCAACTATTTGCACAGTTGTGTTACTTAATGATAAAACAAACGTAAATAAAAATGAGATTATGATTATTCGTGGTAAAAAAATGAAACCTTCTTCTGCAATAACCGTTCATCCTATTGTAGAAAGAGAAGGCACACGCATTCATTACAGTTTGAGGGACAATATAAGACTTGATGTCCCGCAGGGAAAAGATACGATAAAGTTGGATTCTTTGCAGAGACCAAATCGTTTTTTAAAACATCGGAAAACGAACAGAATGGTATATAAAACAGGAGGCATTTCGCCAGAAAAATAAGGGAGTTCGCTTTCTGTGTTTACCTTATGTTCAGAGTAACTTGGTGCGCTGTGTAAAGGGTAGAGTGCTCGATGTGGCAGTGGATATCCTTGCTTCCACAAGATGAGGCTGGCAATGCCAAGGTAGGCAAGGATATCTGATTGTATGAATGCAAGAACTGCGTGGTTCATGCAGCCGACGAAAGCAAGGTGGTAGTTCAAGGCTTGGATGGCTATATCGTAGCCGAGAAGAATGGACAACTGCTTGTCTGCTCTTTGAAAGAGGAATAGAGAATTAAAGAATTTGTAAAATAAATAATAAATTATGAGTATATATGATATGAGTTATCGCACCAAGACATACCTGGCTGGTGATTGGGATGGCGATAAAGATTTAATAGATAAACTTCATGAGTGGAATGATAGCAAGCGATTGGCTTTAAACTTTACTGATGTTCATGACCTTACTTCATCAAGTGATAATTCTAATAATTGTAGCATAAAACGTTCTTTAAGACAACGTTTGAATCTTTGCAAGACTTTTGTCCTTATAGTAGGTAAATATACAAAAGGACTTAGAAGTGGTTCTTGTGCTTTATGTTCAAATTATCGCAAGGGATTATATGGAATAGCTCCATATTGTTATAGTTCTTCATGTAACACCATTGATTATCGTAGCTATGTTGATTATGAGTGTGAAATGGCTTTGAAGGATTATAATGAAGGAAAATTGAAAAATATTGTAGTAATCTATAATGGACTTTTAAATGTAGATAAAAGCCGTTGTCCAGACTGTCTTAAAAATGTAGGTGTTCATATTGCATCTGATACGATAGGCGCTGATGAAACGAGGCGTTGGGATTACCAAAATATCAAAAACGCAATTTCGAAATAAGAAATATTATGCAGGCAAAAATAGAAAAGATATATAGAATAGCCAAAAACTTATGGGCTGTTTTGTTTGGAATGCTCTCTATAGTGTTGGTATTTGTATCTTGGGATGACTTGGCTTTTACGGATAGCTGTGATAGATTATTGGTATTGGTCTGTATTATTTTAGTCGTGTTAGCCTTATCAATTTTATGGGTGTTGTTTTCTGATACGGAATGCGTTTGGAAACGTGGAGCTTCAAAGATTATTGTGATGTACGGAGACATACTCAAAATGGCACAGAAAAAATTATGGTATAGGCGTACGCAGCAACCCAAAATAATAGTTATACCTGTGAATACCAACTTTGATACGATAGTTGATAATCAAACAGTACCGAATCCACTGGTTTCCAAGAAAACTATACATGGAAAATGGTTGTTGCAATATGCTGATGAGATGAATAAAACTCCTGAACAGATAGAACAAGATATATTTGCGTTTCTTGATGCAAAGCATGTGGCTTTTGAACCTGTAGACAGACCTCGGGGTAGTCAGAGAAAATATCCGGCAGGTACATGTGCTATGCTTCAAGGTTATAACAATGCGAGTTTTTTACTCTTGGCTTTGTCTGAATTTGATGAGCATAATACAGCACATGCTACAAAAGAAGGATTGATTTCAGCTCTTTATTCTTGCGTAGAATTTATTAATCAGCAATCGCAAGGAGTTGATTGTTTTATGCCATTGCTCGGAACAGGATTGTCTAGAACTGGTTTTACTCATAAGGAATCACTTCACACAATACTTTCAACCTTAGATTTGTATAATGACCTGATTATAGGACGAATTTCGGTTGTTGTTTATGGTGGAGATAAATCAAATGTTTCTATATATGACAGATAAGACAAGCTTTACTGTCTTTTTCTCCTGGCAGAGTGATGTGCCTGAAAATAGTGATTTTTTGAGGTCATTCATAAAATCTTCAATCAAGAAATTTGAAACTACCCAAAATGTCAATGTTTTGTATGATGAAGCATCACGTTCAGTAGTTGGTTCTCAAAAGGTAGAAGAGGTGATTCTTGAAAAAATAAGAGCATGTGATGTTTTTATAGCAGATATAACACCTATCACAAAGATTGAAACCGAAGAAGGGGAAAAGAATAGGATTAAGTTATTGCCAAATCCAAATGTTGCATTTGAACTTGGCTATGCAATGCATTGTTTACCGATTGAGCAAGTGTTGATTGTTTTGCCAACAGGAATATCTCATGGTCAATTGCCTTTTGATTTCAACCACAATAGATTAATAGAATTTGACGAACTTACGAATCCCATGGATGAAGAAATAGAGAAATCTTTGGCTTTTTGCATGAAGACTCGTACATCTCTGTTAGATGTTATAGTCGCAAATCCTGAGGATAAAATTCTGCGTCCGCAATATAAACAAACAAAGTTTGTTGCCGAAAGGCTTAAACACTATGACATAGGATCTCCATTTGCATCAATTAAGCAAATTCAAGAGACTATGAGTCAAGTGGCGAGTCCATTCAGACAAGTAAATATAGCAAAGGCACAGGTTATTCGCAAGGAAATTAATCATTCTTATTCTCCAATACATTTGGTTATTCAAAATAACAATGATGTGGCAATAGATAATATTGATTTTAAGGTAATCTGCAATCAAAAAGGAGTTTCAATTGTGGAAAACAATGTTAAAGATCAATTTAATTCGGTTCATAGTTTAGGGATTAATAGTTTGTGTGTAGTAGAGGAAACCAATACTGCAATCCAACATGTTGATACTATGAATCCGCAGACTATATTTATGTTGGATCCTTTTTATTTGAAAGTTCCCTATGATTGTGAAAGTATAAGTTTAGATTGGCATGTTAGTTCACGGCAAGGTTCTTTTTGCGGGAAAATAGACATGCAAGTTGAGGCTGAAGTTAAAGATGTCGATTTTGTCTATAATGATGCAAAAATAGGCGATGACTATTTTTCAGATTATATAGAGTATGTAAATTAAATATAAATATATTATGGCTAATAGTACAGGTAATTATTGTGCGTTTTATGTTGCAGAGCCTTTTAATCAAAATAATTTAGGTGCGAATGCTGCAAAAGACTTTTGTTATTATAATTTGTTGAAAGCATGGAAAGCAGAAGATTCTTCTTTTCCTTTTGTTGATTCACATGCCAAAACTTATTCTGTGCGAGATGGTAGCGACTGGGAACAAACTTTGAAACCAAGACTTCATGCAAGATTGGATGCTTCTGCAAATGTTGTATTGTTTTTAAGTTCTAATACAAGATATAGCAGAGCTCTAAGAGAGGAAATTGACTATGCTATAAATACTAAAAAATTGCCAATAATTGTAGTTTATCCTGAATTGAAGACCATGGATGACATTCATACTCAATCAGAATTTACTTCTACTGTAACGAAACTTTGGGATAAATTGCCTATGTTTAGAGATAATAAGTACAAAGTTCCAGTACTGCATGTACCCAATAATAAAGTACTCATAACGAAATCTTTGAATGATACAGATTTAAGAGTTTCTACCAAAACAAAGGCTGGTGATTATTGTTTCCTATAATGAAGGCAATATTAGTATTCTTTTGCTCTACTCAATTTTATTTATTTATTGTTAATGGGCTAAGGAAGATTAAGTGGAAGTTGTTTTTCAAGCACTTTTGTGAAGCAATGGGAACATTGTCGGCCTTTGCTACTTTAATAGCATTTGTCGGTCAATGGAATACTCCAAGTTATACATCAGGTTTCTCGCTATTACTTATATTTGGCATAGTTTTCATAGCTTTGGTTTACACATATTTTCAAATGCGCTCCAGACGAGAGTTAACTTTGGAAATGCGACCACAATTGAAAGTACATATACGAGAAGGTAATCTTTTGAAAGAAAAAGGTATTATCGTTATTCCTGTCAATAATTATTTTGATACTATCGTGGATGATGTCATAGTTAGTAGCAAATCTGTTCATGGTCAATTTGTGAATAGTTACTTAAAAGAGCATACAAAGCAAGAACTCGATGATGCGATTTTGGCAGAACTAAGAAAAAATCATAAACGTGGCAAAATAACGAATAGGAAGGTTGGAAATAAAGAGTCCTGGAGATTAGGGGCTCATGCTGACATTTTGTGGAAAGACAATATATATGTCTTGTTTGCTTTGACAAATTTTGACGACGATAATCATGCTTATGTTGAATCTTGGGAAATACCGGAAATATTGAAAGACCTTATGGGACATCTTGCTCAGGTAGCGACAGATAAAACTATTTACATGCCATTATTTGGTACTGGTCTAAGTCGATTAGGTAAATCTCACAAACGAACCTTAATGTTTATATTGGATTGTATAGAATATATGAGCAGTGACTCTGTTAAGTTGCCCGCTGGGTTGACAATTGATTTATATTCATTAAGATTGAGCGATATAAACTTGGATGATATAAGCAATGCGTTTAAAGCAAACATTTATTAGATGGACTATAAAATATGAAACATTATAGTGCTAATAATTATGTCAACTCACATAACAGATAATAACAAGCGAATAGTGAAGAATACGTTGCTTCTATACTTTCTTGATTGGTTGTATCGTAGTTTATGAGGCGATGTATATAGCAAGGATGTTGAAATGACAGAGAATATTATGAGCGAGGAACAATACAACGAATTGCTGAAAGCCTACACAAAGGAAACTTTGGCAAGTATGATAAAGGCAGATATACGACAAAGGTTCACAGAACCTTATGCCAGTATGTATTGCTAGCAGTTTGATAATTTCAAAAACGTTGCAGATTTCTTTGAATTTGCAGCAAAGTTAATGGGGAGATAACAATATATTTATAGCTAGTCTTTGTTTTTCTCTGACTTATGTAAATAAGCATTAAACTTTGGCATATAGTATCGTTATCTCCAGGCGGTCCCATCCCGCAAAAACTGGCGTAGACCTTTGATGGTCCGCCAACCTTAGAGCGTAGCGGTTCTGAGCACCGGAGGGCGGTTACATCCTTCCTTCTGAGGAGGAAGGCTTGGTTATAGAGGTGGAGCTCCCTTTGGAAAGGGAGACGAAGGGATTCGAAAAATCTTATTATAACAACAAAAATTAAAACAAAAACAATGAATATAATCAAAACAAATATTGAAGGCGTACTCATTATAGAGCCACGACTCTTCCGTGACTCTCGTGGCTACTTCTTCGAGAGCTTCAGCGAGCGAGAGTTTGAAGAGAAAGTTGCCCCAATCCTGGGACACAATGTTCACTTCTGTCAAGACAACGAGTCTATGAGTAGCTATGGCGTAATGCGAGGCCTGCACTTCCAGCGTCCACCTTATACCCAGAGCAAGTTGGTACGCTGCGTAAAGGGTAGAGTGCTCGATGTAGCAGTAGATATTCGCAAAGGATCACCAACCTATGGCAAGCATGTGGCAGTAGAGTTAACCGAAGACAATCATGTCCAGTTCTTTATTCCAAAGGGCTTTGCCCATGGCTTCGCTGTTCTCTCGGAAACTGCAGTCTTCCAATACAAGTGTGATAACTTCTATCATCCAGAGGCAGATGGAGGTATCAGCATCCTTGATGATTCCCTCGGTATTGATTGGAAGATTCCAACCGAACATGCTAATCTCTCAGAGAAAGATACGAAGCATGCAATGCTGAAGGACTTTGATAGTCCATTTGATATCAATGTCGATTTGTATCAGTAACATACAGATTTCCTCTATTTCTTATCAAGAAGAGTATAAGGATAATCTCATCCTGATAATAGGTAATGTTGTGACAATTTTGGACGCATCCATATAAAATTACGGCAGGCGAAGTGCCAGGAGCTTATTTTATTAAGCTACTTTTCGGCTCCGGCATGGAGCCTGCCTCCTTTGATAAACGGGTTTGAATTATGAGCAACGATGAAATCTTAATGGTTCTTTTTTGCATTAGTGTTATGAGCATTAAAAAATTGATAAAGTCATGAATGATATTGTTAATATAAGAAAGCCGTTAGATGTTCTGAAGAATGCTTTGCTGGATAGCTGTCCTGGCAATCATCTTGATGCATTGGAGAAATGGTTCGTTAATTTGGATCAGCGCTTGTTGGATGCCCAAACAGATAAAACTAACATAGCCTATCTGAAAAACAAATGTGCTAGGGAAATCAATGAAGTGGTACATTCACGAAGGGATGTTAGGGAGATTTCAAATATAGTTTCAGTTTATTCTTTTGCTATCAATGAATTTAAAAAGTTGCCTGGAATAGATGGTGAAGCTTTAGACCCTGATTGGGCTACAGCATTCTATGATTCAGCAAAAGGCTCTTCAGATGAAGAAATACAGGTGTTATGGGGAAAGATTCTTGCAGGTGAAATAGCTCATCATGGTAAGTTTTACAAAAGAACGTTGTCTGTTTTGAAAAATATGGAGTCTGAAGAGGCTAAGCATTTTGTTGAATTGGTTCCATTGTTAATTGCAAAAGAGAGTGTTCCTGAATTTATTTTTCTGAACAATGAGTTCTTTCAATATAATGATTTGCGGACATTGATGGATTGTGGAATCGTAAATTCTAGTGATGGAACATCTTCATATAAGTTGAGTGATATTAAAATATCAGGTTTCAATCTAGTGGCCTTGAATAATGATGTAAATGAGATTTATATTGATTGCTTTTCATTGACAGATGCAGGTTTTCAGTTATGTCAGTTGATAGATTGTAACCAGGCAGATGAAAACTACGTGAAGCAATTAGCTGAGCGCTTGTCAAAACGCAATGGAAAAGAGATTGGTTATAAGAAATTGGAATGACTATTTAGGAAGAGAATATGTATCAGATAAGAATTAATTGTTTTGATGAAAAGTTAAAGGGGATACGGACTCTGTTTGAGTACGATTTCCAATCAAAAGATCAAGTTTTGGTAAATGTAATTATACCATACTTAAAAGGAGACTTGTTCATTTTTGCAGGCGCAAAAATAGGTGATCAAAATATCAGAAAAGTAGAGATATATGAAACAGAGAAGTCGATAAAGCAAACTGTTGACGAGGCGAATCATGCAGACCAAATGTTTATTCCATATACTAAGGAAAACATTTTGTGTGATGAAGATTTGTCCAATGTTACAAGACAGCTTATTCAAGAAGGATCAGAAATCTTACGACAGCAAGAAAAGAATGAGAAGAGAGAAGAAAAACCGCTAGTAAAGAAGCCATTGCTCTTTATAAGTCATTCTTCGGCTGATGAAGTAATAGCTTCCTCTCTAGTAGCTATGTTGCGAACATTAGGATTCAATAAGAAGAACCTATTTTGTAGTTCTGTTCCTGGATACGATATTCCAGAGGGTGAAGATATTTATGATACTCTAGCAACAAAGTTCCTGGAGTATGATATTTACGTAATCCTTTTGTTGTCGAAGAACTATTATGATAGTGTTGCTTGCTTGAATGAGATGGGAGCAACGTGGGTACTGAAAGCAAAGTATTCAACCATTGTTTGCCCAGGCTTTGCAGTACCTGAGATAAAAGGTGCTGTCAATCCTAGAAAGATGGCAGTGGTACTGAATGATTCAAAGCGAGTAAACGGTAAGTTGAATCAGCTGAAGGATCATTTGATAGAGTTCTTTCATTTACCAGAGGTTGAGGACGATACCATTTGGGAGAATGATAGAAATGAGTTTTTAAAATCAATAGAAAAGGTATGAGGATTTTACATATTTCAGATTTCCATTTTGAAGATAAAAACCTGTTGGAATATACGGACATGGTGACGTCTTTGTGCGAGGCAGTCAAAGACAAATCAATAGATATCATCGTGTTTTCTGGTGATTTAGTATATAAGGCAACGCAAAAGGAATACTATGACAAGGTAAACGATTTGTTGTGGAAACCTCTGTTAGCTGCCACAGGTCTAAGCACAAATGAAATCTTGCTCGTACCAGGAAACCATGATGTAGATCGCGATGTGGAAATTTCTGCGATTACAACTTCTTTGCAGAATTGTAATTCTTGGGACAGTCTTAATGGTTTTCTGAAATCCGAACGGCAATTAGAACTCAGCTTAGAGCGTATGAAATGTTATATGGATTATGTTCATGATTTCTATGATGGAAGCACTTTTGAGGTCGCTCCATTCTATGTAACAAACATAATTGAAATTAGAGGTCGCAAGATAGGTTTGGTCGGGCTAAACTCTGCATGGCGCTGTTTCCGTTCTGATACCGACAGAGGAAATTTACTTTTGCCTAAAGAGGCAGTATTGGATTCATTGAGCAAAGTCAATGATTGCGATATAGTCATGTGCGCTATGCATCATAATTTGTCAGACTTTAAGGATTTTGTAACACAAGACATAGAAGATCTTATTTATGAACATTGCCATTTGTTGTTTACGGGTCATTACCATAAGGGGCGTATGTCTATGCATGAGGCAAAAGAAATTGGACTTCTTCATAATATAGCTCCAGCAACAATTAACTTAAATGATAAGACTTCAAAATTTGGTTTTGACATATTAGATATAGAAGATGACTATACAGTAGGTTTACAAAGCTATTTCAAGGAGGGTAGTTCATTTATAGAAGGTAAGGAACGACATCAGCAGATACCAATGTCTGATGAAAAACAGAATGCTAATAAGTTCAGAAAATCCATGCGTAAGTTATATCTGGATAATTTGAAAAAGGCAGATAGCTTATTTGTTACAGGGCATGATACTGATCAGAATGAAGCTTATGGTTTTAAAAATCTTTTCACTTCACCTATCATCAAGGATAAAAGTTATCAGGAAATCTTGGCGAGCAAAAGAAAAGGAAATAGTATGACCATAGAGAACTTGTTAAATAATGATGAAAACTATATTTTCTTCGGTTTGGACAAGTGTGGAAAGACTTCGCTTCTCTGGAAAATACTGTTAGATACATTGTTGAATTATGATACACTACAGGCTATACCAGTCTTGTTGGATTGTACAGAATTGAAGAAAGGAAGGCAAGTAAATGTCAAGACAGAATTGGCAAGGTCTTTAAGCATGAACAAACGTTCTACTGAAAATATCTTGTCGAGGTATCAATTAATGGTTCTTTTGGACAATTTCGATTATAAAGATAAAATAGTCATAGAGCAGGTTGAGAATAGTTTGAAAGGTGTAGATAATTTTCGAATGTTGGCGTGTTCTGAAGAACGTTTGTCTTCTGGATTTGACAGAGTTGAGGTTTGTGGAAAAACTTTCTCCAAGTTATATATACATTCTGTTACGCATCGTGAAATACATCAGCTTACTCTCAAATGGCCAAACATATCATTGGAAAAGAAACGGGATTTTGAGGAAAAAATAGTCCAAATCTTTGAACAGATGCACATTCCTTTCAATTATTGGACTGCTTCCCTGTTCTTATGGATATTAGAGAAGACGGATGAGGCGAACATTCATAACAACTTTGAGTTGGTTCAACTCTATATAGATGAATTACTTCATCGCAAGGGTATAGTTAAATATAATGAACTGAATATTCAGTATGACGATTTGTTGTCTTACTTGGGTTGTCTTGCAGAACGATTGTTGTCAGAGTATAACGATGATTATTCGATGTCTTATGCTCAATGGGCAAACTTTACCGAGGAGCATATAGCTAAACATCAGAAATATACTGAAAATGTAGAAAATACACTATCTACATTGCTTCGAATAGGTGTGATGTATAAGACTCCTCATGAAAGGTACACATTCAGACTAAAAGGTGTTTTTGAATACTTTTTGGCCTATCAGATGAGCAAGGATGAGGCATTCAAGAAGAAAGTAATGGAAGAGGAACATTTCTATCTTTCTTTTGGAAATGAATTTGAACTATACTCTGGTTTCAAAAAAGACGATTTTGAATTTCCTAGGTTTATTTTCGGTAAGACAAAACAGATTCTTAGTCCATTGACAGCGTTGCCAGACTACAATGCAATTGATGATCGCTTGAAGAATGATGTAATGAGTATATCCAAACTGATGTCAAGCGTGAATAAATTGATAACGAAAATAGAAAACTTAGTTGAAACAGACGATGATTACTGTCCGATGTCAACACAACATCTGATAGAAACATCAAAAGTTGAGAAGAAAAAATACTACGATAAAATCGATCCGACAACGGAAAACGTAGAGAAGGCTTTGTTTATTTTAGCTAGAGTTTATCGCAACAGTAATATTTGTGATTGCACGGAGGATAAAACCGCTGATGATATTTTGGATTTCCTATTGGCAGGAACCTGCAATCTGGGATTGATGTTTATGAATAACTTTGAAGACAAGGCAAATTTAGATGATTTGCAGGCACAAGATTTGATAAAAATCGTAATGCAATATATGCCGTTGATGGTAGAAACTTTTCTATATGATGCTGTCGCCCAGAAGAACTTATCTAGAATATTTGAAGAGAAATTAAAGGAATTGAAGATGAATCCTCACGGAAATTCCTTCAGAATCTTTTTGTTGACTTTTGTATTGGTTGATTTAGATATTAATAAATACTATAACCTTATTGATGATTTGATTCAATATATTGGTAAGGGCATTTTGAGATATGCTACATATGGTAAATTGTGTGTGCTATGTTTTAAGAACAACAGCAATTCTGCTCTTTCTGAAAGTTTAATACAAAAGGCTAAGTTTTTAGGCAGTCAATTTATAGAAGGTAATGTTGAGGAAGTATTAAGGAAGAATATATCAGATAAGTCCTTAAAGGAGAAAAATGATATAAGGCAGCGAAATGTGGATTATTAGTTTAAGATACTGACAGGAGAAATATTGTATGAATCCTGCAAAATCAGACAAGTGTCGTCAATTCATATAATACCATTAATAAGTATGTTGACTCAGCTGAAGAATCATTTGATAGAGTTCTTTCATTTGCCAGAGGTTGAGGATGATACCATTTGGGAGAATGAAAGAAATGAGTTTTTAAAATCAATAGAAAAGAAATAGTAAATGTCAAATCAAACATTAGATAATAATAAACGAATAGCGAAGAATACGCTTCTTCTTTACTTTAGAATGCTCTTTTTGATGGTTATTTCTTTATTTACTTCAAGAATAACCCTTCAAACATTAGGAGTTGATAATTTTGGTATTTATAATGTTGTTGGTGGAATCGTAGCTATGTTTAGTATAATGAGTGGTTCTTTATCCAATGCCATTAGTAGATATATTACATTTGAACTGGGTAAAGGAGATAAGAAAATTTTAAAAAAAGTCTTTTCTACAGCAATTAATGTTCAAATCATTATGGCTGTAATTATTGCAGTTTTGATAGAAATAGGAGGCGTATGGTTTTTGAATTATAAGATGAATATACCTGACGGACGAATGGTGGCGGCAAATTGGGTATTGCAATTTTCAATTATATCTTTTGCTGTAAATCTTATCAGTATCCCGTATAATGCGGCAATTATTGCTCACGAAAAAATGTCTGCTTTTGCCTACATTTCGATTTATGAGGCTGTAATGAAGTTAGTCGTTGTATATTTAATAGTTATATCTCCTTTTGATAAACTTATCGTATATTCCTTTTTAATTCTTTTGATATCGTTGTCACTTAGACTTATATATGGTGTTTATTGTAAACGGAAATTCGAGGAATGTTCTTATATGTTTATTTTAGATAAACCATTGCTAAAAAAAATGACTGGCTTTGCTGGTTGGAATTTTTTGGGAGCAGGTTCTTTCCTTCTTATGACACAAGGTGTAAATATGTTGTTGAATATGTTCTTTGGAGTAGCGTTAAATGCAGCTCGTGGTATTGCAACACAAGTCGAGAATGTTGTAAATCAGTTTACAACCAATTTTGGTACAGCAATCAACCCCCAAATAACGAAGTCTTATGCTAAGGGTGATTATGCCTATATGCATAAGTTGGTGTTTGCGGGTTCTAAATATTCGTTTTTTCTTGTGGTTGTATTATGTGTGCCAATAATTTTAGAAGCAAACCAAATATTGCATTTGTGGTTGGGATTGGTTCCAGAATATGCTGTTGTGTTTTTGCGTCTTACATTAATGATATCAATGCTTTCGGTTGTATCAAACACTTTAGTTACTTCTATGATGGCAACTGGTGATATAAAAAAATACCAAATAATAGTAGGTGGTTTAGGTATGATAATATTTCCTGTTGTTTACATACTTTATAAGTTGGGATTTTCTCCACAATGGTCTTATTATATTCAGCTTATAATATTTGTATTTCAGCTGATATGTAGACTGTATTTACTTAAGGATATGATTAAATTACCTGTCCTATCATTTGTGAAAGAAGTATTGTTTAAAGATATTGTAGTTTTATGTTTAACTATGATATTGCCACTACTGCTAATTTGGAATATGGAAGAAACGCTAGTTCGATTTATTTCGGTATGTGCGGTTTGTGAGTTATCTGCATTTATCTCTATCTATTTTGGGGGATTAAATCATTCGGAGCGAGCAAAAGTTATAGAATTTTTAAGTAAAAAGTTACATGTAAGATGATTAGAAAAATCAAAGAAGTCATTAGACGCTTGACAGATAAGCGTCCAATAATTAAAGTGCAAGTCACAGAAATAGCTCATTCTAATCTGCTGAAAAATAGATGTGCTTTAATTACAGGTGGAACTAGTGGTATTGGGTTTGCTATTGCTGCTGCTTATTTGAAGGCAGGATGCAATATTGTTATTACTGGTAGAAGTCAAGAAAGGATTGATGAAGCCAAGAAAAAACTTTCAGTTATTGATGACAAACTAAGTATTATTGGCATTAAACTAGACAATACACAAGTAGATACTTTTGAAGAAACTTTCATGAAAATTTTGGAGAAAGTAGAAGAAAAAGGAATTTCTTATGTAGATATATTAGTTAATAATGCAGGAGTCAATTATAAAGGAATGCCTAATGTAATAGAGGAAGAGTATGATATAGTATTAGATACTAATTTGAAGGGCGTTTTTTTCTTGTCTCAGATGTTTGGAAAATATCTTGTTAAAAATAAGATTCAAGGAAATATACTTAATGTTGCATCAGCTTCAAGTCTTCGTCCTGCAGATTCTGCTTATACTGTAAGCAAATGGGGAGTGAGAGGTTTGACGTTAGGATTGGCAAAATCATTAGCAAAATACGGTATAACTGTTAATGGAATTGCACCAGGTCCAACTGCGACACCAATGATGATTCATGAAAAAACAGATGATATGTATTTGGATCGACTTCCATTAGGAAGATACATTATGCCCGAGGAGATAAGCAATATGGCTGTTATGTTAGTGTCAAATATGGGAAAATCAATAATGGGTGATATTGTTTATATGACTGGCGGAGCAGGTGTGTTAACATATGATGATGTACCTTATTCTTTTTAATTAATAAATATAAATATAATGTATACAATTCAAGAAAATGTTCGCATAGTAGTAGCTTTATTAAAGCAGTATAATATTCGACATATAGTTATTAGCCCTGGTGGTACAAACATACCAATTTCTCAGGCAGTTCAAGATGATCCTTTTTTTCATTGTTATTCTGTACCTGATGAAAGGAGTGCCATGTATTTTGCTATTGGTATCTATCTGCAGACTGGAGAAATTGTTGCAACTTCATGTACAAGTGCGCAAGCTACAAGAAATTATGTGCCTGGCTTAACAGAGGCGTTTTATAAACATGCGCCGATATTGGCTATTACTACCTCTAAACTGGAGCGTTATTCGTATCAAGATTATATGCAAGCGCCAGACCAATGTTCTTTACCGAAAGATTCAGTAAAGAAAACATATGATTTGCCGCCTGTAACTGATACAAATACTCGTATTCAATGTATTAATAGTGCTCAAGCTGCAATATTAGAATTAATGCATCATATTTCGGGTCCAGTTCAATTGAATCTTCGTATTAATGATGCTGTTCAAAGTAATTTTAATGAAGAAGCTTTGCCACAGATAAAGAAAGTAAATCGTTATCTTGCTTGGGAGGATTGGGATGTTAGTATTAAGTCAAAGAGAATACTTGTGGTTATAGGTGAACATCGTCCTTTTACAGAGCGTCAACAATTAGCTTTGGATACTTTTTGTAATGTGACTAATACAGTTGTATATGTAAATCATCTTTCTAATTATAGTGGTAGTTATGCTATTCAGGCAAATTTAATGTTGTCGTGTGGAGCTATTTCGCAATTACAGCCAGATATTCTTATAACTATAGGTGGTCAAACTGGTGACTATTCTGTATTTGGAGCTTTGAATGGAAATGAAAACATTGAGCACTGGCGGGTTAGTTCAGATGGTGATTATGTTAATACTTATAATCGCCTGACTAAAATATTCGAATGTCCTGATTGGTTGTTCTTCGAAAAAATGGCAAAGAATAGAAATACTTCCAATCATTCGTATTTTGACGCATGGAATAATTTAAATTCTAAATTGAATTATCATGTGGAATTACCTTTCTCGAATTTATATATTGCACAGCAGTTATACAAAGATATTCCGGCTAACAGCATTATGAATTTTGCAATTTTAAATAGCTTGAGATGCTGGAATTATTTTCCAATAGATAATAGTATAATGGGATATGGAAATGTTGCAGCTTTTGGTATTGATGGATGTAATTCTATGCTAATTGGTGAAAGTATGAATACTGATAGTCTTTGTTTTATAATCACAGGAGACTTAGCTTTCTTTTATGATATGAATTCCTTAGGAATACGTCACATAAAGAACAATATTCGTATTCTCTTGATTAATAATAATAGTGGTGCTGAATTTGAAATTATGACAGAGCATTGGAAGATGAAGCCTACTTTGGATCGCTTTATTTCTGCTTCTGGCCATAATGGAAATGCAAAGGGATGGGCTGAAAATTGTGGATTTGAATATTTGGAAGCTCATGATAAAGGTGATTTTCAAAGGGTAAGATCTTCTTTTTTGTCGCATCATGATAAACCGGTCATCATGGAATGCTTTACTTGTGCGGCAGATGAAGCTTTAGCAAATGACGCCTTGGTATCCTCTCAACTTATTAAGCCAAAACCTGGAGTATTTAAAAATGTAGTAAAAAATATTCTGGGCGATAGTGGAGTAGAGTTAATAAAGAAAATAGTAAAGTAATATAAGAATTTATGAATATTATAGGAAAAATAAAGAATAAGGTTATTTGGTTTTCTAGTCAATATTATATCGCTAACAAGACTAAGAAGTTGGCTCAAAAAATCACAGACAAACATACTATGCCGAGAATCTATTTCTTTTGCACTCCGACTCATAGCAATCTGGGTGATCAAGCTCAGTTGTTCTGTTGGCTGCGTTTGTTAAAAGAATGGCATCCTGGGCATGAGGTGGTTTGTGTTCCAACTCGTTATCGTAGTTTTGCAACTATTAGAACAATCCATAAAAATCTTCAGAAAAATGATATTATTTATGTGCACAGTGGTTATTTGATTTTTGACCCTCATCCAGAGTTACCATTCATTTTAGATATTGTCAGAGGTTTTTATGATACCAAAATTACTATTCTTCCACAAACTGTAAATCTTGTGGGAGAATGGTATAAGCATATTGTTGCACAGGTTTTCAATTCTCACCCAAATTTGACTCTTTACTGTCGTGATGAGGTCTCTTTAGAAAATGCGAAGAAGCTGTTCCCGAGAGTTGAGAAGAAGTTGATGCCAGATGTTGTTACTTCCTTAATAGGCAATGCTGAGTTCCAATTTCCTAATTCAACAAGAAAAGGAGTAATGCTTTGTGTTCGCAATGATGGAGAAAAATTATATAGTGATGAGCAAATTAACAGTTTGCGTAAACGTTTTGATGGTATAAAGACAGATATTTGTGATACAACCATAGATGCTCCTATTTGGGAATGGGAAAATAATAGAAGTGGCTTGATTCGTAACATATTGGAGCTTTTCTCAAAATATCAGGTTATTATCACAGATAGATACCATGGTACTATATTCTCTCAAATAGTGAATACGCCGGTTATCGTAATATCATCTACAGATCATAAATTAAGTAGTGGTGTAAAATGGTTCCCGAAAGATCAGTTTGAAGGAAATATTACCTTTGCTTTAGATTTAGACGAAGCTTATAATAAGGCAACAGAGATTCTTGCAAGAAATGGAAAACAGAAGAAGAATCCTGCATGGTTTAAAAACACCTATTACAATAAGGCTTTATAATTATGGATTATCCTTATATTTTAAATTATTTTATATTGCTTATATTGGCATATCTCTATTGGAAGAAGCCCGACCCAAAGTTAGTTAAGTGGGCTTTCTTTTTAGAGTTTGTATTTATAGCCTTTAGAGCTCCAGTTGTTGGAGCTGATACATGGAATTATGTGAGGTATTTGGATGGTGAACGTAATTTTTATAATTATGATCCACGCCCATTGGAAGCTGGTTTTGTAATTTACAGGCAAGTATTGTTGGCTTTGCATCCTAACCGCTTTGTGGTTATGCTTGTTAATAGCTTTTTATCGTGTTATCCACTTTACTTAATAATAAAAAGATACTCTAATAATGTACCTCTTACATTAGCAATGTTGTCTATATTTAATTTTTATTACGTATATTTTTGTGGTCTCCGACAAATATTAGGCTTCGCCATTCTTTTGATGGGTTTGATCTATGTATTGGATGAAAAAAAGAAAAAGTGGTTAGTTTTCGTTATATGTGCAGCTCTAGGATATAGTTTTCATACAACAATCGTTGTTTATGCTGCTATATTCCTTGCTGCTTATTTCTTGCGCTTTAAGAGTAGAACAATCCTTATATCAAGCGTAGTCATTAGTGCTGTATTTGGTATAGTTTTGCAATCATTCAATATTATGGATGCATTTAATTTTTTCTTAAGCATGAATGTTGAAGCTACTGAAAGAATTGAAGGTTATATGCAAGATAATAGTGATGTAGATGAAATTACTTCTATATTCATAAGTCTAAGACCAACGATTATTGCTATTTTTATATATGCTTTGATGGATAAAGAAAAACTGAATCATTGGTTTTCTGTGATTTATGCTTTAGGTATAATTATAGGTAATTTGTTTATATCAGTGCCGATGATTGGACGTTTGACAGGTTGTTTTGTTATATTTGGTGTAGTTGCATTCTCATGGATATTAGGAAATAATTATTTGTCCTCTTTTAAGCAAAGAAGAGTAACAAATTTGGCCTTGGTCATTTTTTTGTTTTATTTCTCGCAAATATATGTTAAAAACAACATGGACTCAGTTATTGACTTGACATCATCAGCTCGAATGCACCCATATCAATTTATTTGGGAGGATTATAGTAAACATCCTTCTATTAAATACTTTAAATAAATATATACAATGAAAGTACTTTGGTTTGAAATTTCAGTCCCTGGAAGATATAAAGACGAGGGCGTTCCGACAGGAGGATGGCAAGATTCTTTGGAGGGAATTGTTAGAAATAGTGATAAAATAGAACTGTCTATTGCTTTTCAAGGTAGCAAACATATGACTTTTAGAAGGATTGATGGAGTTGATTATTATCCATTGATTCCTAAGGTTTCATATTTAGAAAAGAAAATTAAATGGCGATACAATCGTTGGGCTGAAGTTAACGCAATGATTCCTCTTGCCATGGATTGCATAGAAAAAGTGAAACCGGATGTTATTCATATTTTTGGTACAGAATGGGAGTTTGGACAGGTTGCAAAATATACAGATATCCCATGTGTTATTCATATGCAGGGATGTTTAGCACCCTATTTCAATGCTTTATATCCTCCGTCATATAGTAGCTTGGATCCAATAGTTCAAGCTGGTATTAATATAAAAAAACAATTCCATTTGTGGCAAAAAAGACATTATATTAAAACTGAACAGGAAATGGAAAAAGACAATTTTGCCGCAGTTACCAATTATATGGGTAGAACAGAATGGGATAAAGGCTTGGTTGAATTATACCACCCTGGTGCAAAATATTATTATTGTAGCGAGGTGTTGCGTCCTGTATTCATGAAATCGGCTAAGTGGCATCTACAAAAGAATCAAAATGTAAAATTGGTCACAGTGGGATGCGGTAATCATTGGAAAGGGATGGATACTGTTATTCGTACGGCTAATTTATTAAAAGAAAGAGGTTTTGAATTTGAATGGTTCGTAGCAGGAAAAATGTACTTGCAGAAAGAAATCGAAAAAAAAGAAAAAATGTTTTTTTCTGATTTGAATGTACATGTATTGGGGTTTGTTGATGCAAATCAAGTAAAAGAATTATTGTTGTCTTCTGATATATATGTTCATACTGCCTATATTGATAATAGTCCTAATGCTATTTGTGAAGCTCAGTATATAGGTATGCCTATAATTGCAACATATGTTGGCGGTATTCCTTCACTGATAGACAACCATAAGGATGGCTTATTAGTTCCTGCTAATGCTCCTCATACGTTGGCTTATGAAATAATGTCTCTTTCGAAGGATTATGATAGAATGGAGGCTTATTCTAAAAGTTCAATAATTCATGCAGAAGAAAGGCATAATCCCGAAACGATATTTAAAGATTTGTTGCATTGTTATAAAGATATTCAAAAATAATCTTATCATAATATAAGCCAAAGGTCATTCTGTTGAGAAAGCAACTTTTCTAATATACTTTAATTTTAGAGGAATTCTATAGAGCTACAGTTTAATTTAAACATAAATAAACTATGAAGGGAATCGTATTAGCAGGTGGTAGCGGTACTCGCTTGTATCCCATCACCAAGGGTATCAGCAAGCAGCTGATTCCTATCTTTGATAAACCGATGATATATTATCCTATCTCGGTTTTGATGTTGGCAGGTATCCGTGATATATTGATTATTTCAACACCATTTGACCTGCCAGGTTTTAAACGACTTTTAGGTGATGGAAGCCAGTTTGGAGTGAAGTTCGAGTATGCTGAACAGCCATCACCAGATGGTTTGGCACAGGCATTCATAATCGGTGAGAAGTTCATTGGTAATGATTCTGCTTGCCTTGTACTTGGTGACAACATCTTCTATGGTGCAGGATTAAATCAGATGCTGCATCAAGCAGTAGTAGATGCTGAACAGAATAACAAGGCTACAGTTTTTGGCTATCGTGTAAGTGATCCGGAACGATATGGAGTTGCTGAGTTTGATGAGCAAGGCAATTGCCTGAGCATTGAAGAGAAGCCTGAAAATCCTAAGAGCAACTATGCAGTGGTGGGCTTGTATTTCTATCCTAATAAGGTGGTAGAAGTAGCCAAGTATATCAAGCCATCTGCTCGTGGTGAGTTAGAAATCACAACGGTGAACCAGGAGTTCTTGAAGGATAAGCAGTTGAAGGTTCAGACCATGGCTAGAGGATTTGCCTGGCTCGATACTGGAACCCATGATTCCCTTTCAGAGGCATCCACCTTTATTGAAGTGTTGGAGAAACGTCAGGGTTTGAAGGTGGCTTGCTTGGAAGGAATCGCATATCGTCAAGGTTGGATTACTGCAGAACAGTTGAGAGATAATGCTCAGCCAATGTTGAAGAATGACTACGGCAAGTATCTCCTTTCAATTCTTGAAGAGAAAAATCAAACATTAAAAAAGAATT
>OGOQ01000514.1_pt1 | contig 38312 bp, 31 predicted proteins | sample 1552691 | NCBI WGS metagenome assembly OGOQ01 (sample SAMEA2580209, study PRJEB22360) | human gut metagenome | biome: human gut; feature: human-associated habitat; material: faeces | place: Denmark | collected 2008/2010
TCCTGGCCCAGAACTACCCCGATTTCGAGGTGGTGATCGTCTACGTGGGCCACGACTCCGATTTTTACGAGGACCTCGTGCGGCTGAAACAGTCGTTTCCGCAGATCACGACCACCAAGATCCACCTCGACCCCCGTTTCCCGATTTCGCGCAAGATGGCGCTCAACGTGGGCATCAAGTCGGCCCACTACGAGTGCATGGTCTTCACCTCGACCGATGCCGTGCCGCAGACCGACCGCTGGCTGTCGCTGATGGCCAAGGGGTTCATGCGCGGCGAAATCGTTGTGGGCTACTGCGGCGTGGAGCGCGGAAAGGGCTTTTCGAACTACATGATGCGCGCCTGGCGGATGATGCACTCGGCCGACTGGATCGCCCGGGCCGTGCAGCGCCGCGCCTACCGCGGGACGCTCCACAACTACGGCTTCACCAAGAGCCTCTATTTCGGGGCCAACGGCTTCAGCCACCTCAATATGAACATCGGCGAGGACGACCTGTTCATGCAGCGGGTCATGACGCGCGACAACGTGAGCGTGATCCTCTCGCCCCGCGCCTCGCTGCGCGAAAAAATGTGGGGCGGCATGGGCTGGTGGATGAGCCAGCTGCGTTATTTCGGCTCGGCCTTCCGCTTCTATCCCCGCGCGGTGAAGACCTTCGTCCGCTGGGAGATCGGTTCGCGCGTGCTCTTTTTCGCCACGGTGGTCTGCGCCCTTGCGGTCATGCCTCCCGAGTACAAGCTCGCCGCGCTGCTGCTCGCCGTCATCCGTTATGTCGTCGTGGCGTTCGAAGTGCGCCGCATCGCGCGGCGGCTGGGCGAGGGCGGCATTGCAGGGCGTTACTTCATCTACGACCTGCTCGGCCCGCTGTGGGCCGCGGCGCTGGGGGCGATGCTGCTCCGCCGTGACAACCGCGTATGGAGATAGCCGACTATATCGTAGCCGAAGACCGTGAGCTGGTCGACCGGGTGCTCAAGGGGGACAACGACGCCTTCGAGTACCTTTTCAACCGCTACCGCGACGCCATCCACCGGTTGTTTGTGCAGCGGCTCGGCGGTGTGAACGATGCCGACGACCTGTTGCAGGAGACCTTTATCAAAGTCTACATCAACCTCCACCGGTACAGTGCGGACTACACCTTCGGGCAGTGGGTCTACACCATTGCGCGCAACACGTTCATCGACTTCGTGCGCCGCCGCCAGGACGACCTGCCGATCGACGAGCGTTTCGCCGCCCCGGCGTCGAACGCCCCGACTCCCGAGGAGAGCGTCATCAACCTCCAGCAGCGGTCGCAGATCGAGCACTATCTCGAACACCTCGCGCCCCGTTACCGGCAGCTGATCCTGATGCGCTTTTTCGAGGAGTACTCCTACGAGGAGATCGCGGCGAAGCTCTCGCTGCCGCTCGGGACCGTGAAAACCCAGATACACCGCGCCCGCGAACAGATGTGCCGGCTCATCGCCCAAGGCGACGAGCGATGAACGATTCACGATTCACAATTCATAATTCACAATTGGAGCTGATAATTAAATATTTCCCGGACTTGACCGGGCGTCAGAAGGAGCAGTTCGCGGCGTTGTACGACCTCTATGCCGACTGGAACGCGAAGATCAACGTCGTTTCGCGCAAGGATTTCGACCAGCTCTACCTGCGTCACGTGCTGCATTCGCTGGCCATCGCCAAGGTCTGCACGTTCGGCGACGGAGCGCGGATTCTCGACGTGGGGTGCGGCGGCGGATTCCCTTCGGTGCCGCTGGCGATCCTCTTTCCGGAGGCCCGTTTCACGGCTGCGGACTCCATCCGCAAGAAGATAACCGTGGTCGAAGGGGTTGCGGCGGGCCTCGGGCTTACGAACCTCACGCCCCGCTGCGTGCGGGTCGAGACCCTGACGGAGCGATTCGACTACGTCGTTTCGCGCGCCGTGACGGCCATGCCCGAATTTGTCGGCTGGATTTGGAACCGGCTCGAAAAGGGACAGAAAGGGTCGCTGCCCAACGGCATTCTCTACCTCAAGGGCGGCGACCTGGCCGAAGAACTGGCCCTGACCGGCAAACGGTGGCATGTCTACGACATTCCGCGCTTCTTCGGCGAGGAGTTCTTCGAAACCAAGAAGGTGGTCTATACCCCGAGGTAGGGCTTGATTCGTAGCCGGTGTTCCGGATCTCTTTCGTGCGGGGCGGAAGTTGCTGCCGGCGGCCGTGATTGTGCGGACAAGCGTCGGGAGGGCCTTCGTTCCGAAGCCTTTAAGGCTGCTGCTTGTGCGGCTTCTGCCGGGCGATGATCGTGCGGAGGTTGTCCATGAAGGTCTCGGCGTCGGCCGCGCCCTGGATGCGTCCCAGCAGTTCGCCCCGGGTGTCGAACACGAGGTAGAGCGGAATGGCGCCGCTGCCGTACTTCTTCATCAGTTCGCGGCCCGTGGCCTTGTCCGTGTCGTATTTGGCCGCCACGAACCGCTGGTCCATGAACTCCCCGACGTCCTTGCGCGAAAAGACCTGCCTCTCCATCATCCGGCACGGGGGACACCAGCTGGCATAGAGGTCGATGAAGACCAGCTTGCCCTGCTTGATCGCCATTTCGCGCACGGCGTCCGTCGATTTGGTCTCGAACTTCACCTGCGCCTGCGCCGCGCCCGTTCCGAGTGCGAACATCAGCAAAAAAAGTAGCTTTTTCATACGAATCGAATTTTCCGGTGATGGGTGCAAAAACCGAACCGGCTGTTTGAAAAACGGCTTTTAGGGGTAGCGGCGCAGAATTGGCCCGACAGCGCGATAAGCCCCCCCCCTAAATCCCGCCTTTTAGGCGGGTGCTCAATAACCCGCATGCGGCCTGGATGTCCTCGCCCCGCGAGGCGCGGATCGTGGTCTGAATGCCGCGGGCGGTCAGCGCGTCGCGGAAGCGGACCATCGCCTCGTCGCCGGGCGAGAAGTAGGGCGAGTCGGGAATCCGGTGGAAGCGGATCAGGTTGATGCGGCATTTGATGCCGTTCAGCAGGCGCGTCAGTTCGCGGATGTGACGCGGGGAGTCGTTCAGCCCGCTCATCACGATGTATTCGAACGACACCCGCCGCTGGTGGGTGAAGTCGTATTCGCGCAGGATCGCGGCGACTTCGGCGATCGGCCACGCCCGTTCGACGGGCATGATCTCCATACGCTCTTCGTGGAAGGGGTTGTGGAGGCTGACGGCCAGGTGAACCTTCGTCGCGTCGAGAAAACGCCGCAATTCGGGCACGACGCCCGCCGTGGAGAGCGTGATGCGTGTCGGCGACCAGCCGAAACCCCACTCGGCGGTGATTATCTCGAGCGCCCGCAGCACTTCGTCCGTGTTGTCGAGCGGTTCGCCCATGCCCATGAACACGAGGTTCGTGAGTTTGTCGCGCTCGGGCAGCGAAACCGCCTGGTTGAGGATTTCATGCCCGTCGACACCCCCGTTGTTTGAGGTTTCCGCCCGCCGTGAGCGACTGCTGAAGCCCCTGCCGCCCCGTGGCGCAGAAGCGGCAGCCCATGCGGCATCCGGCCTGCGACGAGACGCAGAGCGTGGCCCGCTCCCCGTCGGGGATGTAGGCCGACTCGACGTAATGCCCTTCGAGCGTGCGGAACAGGTATTTCTTCGTGCCGTCGGCCGACTCGGTGACGCGCTCCGGGGCGCTCAACGCCGGCGAGAACCGTTCGGCGAGCGCGACAAAAAGCGTTCCGGGGAGCCGGTGGCGGTCCGCGGCGGCGATGTCGGTCATCCGCAGCGGGTCTTCCGTGTGGCGGACGTAGAGCCAGCGGGCGATCTGCCGCGCGGCGAAGCGCGGCATTCCCAGCTCGCCGCAAAGGGCTGCGAGCTGGTCGGGCGTTTTGCCGTATAACGATTCCTGATGTGTCATTCCTGCGATTCCGGGGGCTGTTTCCTGCGACAAAAGTAGGTAAAAAATGAAGATTTTTGCGTCCGTATGTTCATTTTTGAATTTTTATCCATATATTTGTGGTGCATAGCGCCCCTATGCCCGTTTTTTGCCCGAACATTAAAATTATTTGAGATAAATGGAAATTAAGAAATCACCCAAAGCGGACCTCCGGAACAAGCGGGGTCTTTTGCTCGAAATCGGTCTGGTCATTTCGCTTTGCCTCGTGATCGGGGCTTTCGCCTACACCCCGAAGGAGCGCAAGATTGAAAAGATGGATTTGCAGACTGCTGTTGTCGAGGAGGAGATCGTCGAGATCACCCGCCAGGACCAGAAGCCTCCCGAGCCTCCCAAGCGTGTAGAGGTGAAGGTTATCGCCGACCTGTTGCAGGTCGTTACCAACGACACGAAGATCACCACCGAAGTGGACTTCGCCGAGTTCGACGAGAATACCGAGGTGATCCAGCAGGTCGAGGTGGCCGAAGAGACCATCGAGGACGACCAGCCGTTCCTGATCGCCGAGACCATGCCTTCGTTCCAGGGCGGAGACCTCAATACCTTCCGCAACTGGGTGCAGCAGAACGTGAAGTTCCCGCAGATCGCCCTCGAAAACGGTATCCAGGGTCGTGTGGTTCTCTCGTTCGTGATCGAGAAGGACGGCCGTCTGACCAATATCCAGGTGCTTCAGACGCCCGACCGTTCGCTCTCCGAGGAGGCCATCCGCGTACTGAACAAGTCTCCGAAGTGGAGCCCCGGCAAACAGCGTAACCAGGTGGTTCGCGTGAAGTATACCCTGCCGGTAGACTTCCGCGTACAGAACTAAAGTCCGGGACGGGAATATCCGCCCGGCCGTTCGCCGGCGGATGAAAGGGCCGTGTGTCGAACGAATCGCCGAATGGAGCCCCGGGAAACGGCGGAATCAGACGGTGCATGTCAGATACGCCCTGCCGGTCGAGTTCCGCATGCAAATTAAGGCGTTACGGCTGAACTTTTTGAGGGTATCCTGCTTTCGGGCGGATACCCTTATTTGTAGCATCGTGTTTGCAGCACGTTGTCCGACCCGGCGGAAGCCGGAGTTGAAACCGGAAATAAAATAGAATTGTTTTGGAAGAAAATAAATTGAATCCCCAGCCTGTCGCCGCGGCCGATTGCCGCGAACGCGCCGTGCTGGTCGCCGTCATCCGCGACAACCAGGACCCGCGCCAGACCGAGGAGTTTCTCGATGAACTGGAGTTTCTGGCCGAGACGGCCGACATCTGTTCGGTGAAACGTTTCACCCAGCGGCTGCCGCAGCCTTCGTCGCGCATCTACGTCGGTCCCGGCAAACTGGAGGAGATCGCCGCGTATTGCCGGGAGCATGAAATCGACGTGGTGATCTTCGACGACGAACTGACTCCCTCGCAGACGCGCAACATCGAAAAGGAGATGCCCTGCCGTCTGCTGGACCGCACGCGTCTGATCCTCGACATCTTCATGTCGCGTGCCCGGACGGCTTACGCCAAGACGCAGGTGCAGCTGGCCAATTACGAATACATGCTGCCCCGGCTGTCGGGTCTATGGACCCACCTCGAACGCCAGAGGGGCGGTACGGGAACCCGCGGCGGCGCCGGAGAGCGCGAAATCGAGACCGACCGCCGCATCATCCGCAACCGCATCGCCAAACTGAAGGAGGACCTCAAGAAGATCGACCGCCAGATGGCCGTGCAGCGTTCGAACCGCGGCGCAATGGTCCGCGTGGCGTTGGTCGGCTATACCAACGTGGGCAAATCGACGCTGATGAACCTGATTTCGAAAAGCGAGGTTTTCGCCGAGAACAAGCTCTTCGCCACGCTCGACACCACGGTCCGCAAGGTGGTTTTCGACAATCTGCCCTTCCTGCTTTCGGACACGGTGGGCTTTATCCGCAAACTGCCCACGGAACTGATCGAGTCGTTCAAATCGACGCTGGACGAGGTTCGCGAAGCCGACCTGCTGGTTCATGTGGTGGACATTTCGCACCCGCAGTTCGAGGAGCAGATCGCCGTGGTGAAGCAGACCCTGCAGGAGATCGGCGCGGGCGACAAACCCGTCTATCTGGTTTTCAACAAGGTCGACGCCTATACTTATATCGAGAAGGAGGAGGACGACCTGACGCCTGCCACGCGCGAGAACCTCTCGCTGGAGGAGCTTAAAAAGAGTTGGATCGCACGGGCCAACACGCCCTGCATCTTCCTCTCGGCGCTGGCGAAGACCAATCTGGAAAAATTCCGCTCGGATCTGTACGGCATGGTGCGCGAGATTCACGCCGGGCGTTATCCGTTCAACAATTTCCTCTACTGACAACCAACCAAACCCACTCAACCATGACGTTGCATATCCTCTCCCAGCAGAACACCGTTCTCAACAAATTCATCGCAGAAATCCGCGACAAGCGGATTCAGCGGGATTCGATGCGTTTCCGCCGCAACATGGAGCGCATCGGCGAGATCACGGCCTACGAAATATCGAAAGCGTTCAGCTACAAACCGTGCGTTGTCGAGACGCCGCTGGGTGAAGCCACCGTCGAGATGATCGACGAGCAGATCGTGGTGGCGACGATTCTCCGTGCGGGACTTCCCTATCATCAGGGGTTTCTCAACTACTTCGACGACGCCCAGAACGCCTTCGTCTCGGCCTATCGCAAGAGCACCAAGGACGGCAAGTTCACCGTGAAGGTCGAGTACATCTCGTGCGGAAGCCTCGAAGGCAAGACATTGCTGCTGGTCGATCCGATGCTGGCCACCGGATCGTCGCTCGTGCTGACCTACAACGCCTTGTGCGAGAAGGGCGGTACGCCGGCCCATACCCATGTCGCCGCGGTCGTCGCCAGTGAGCAGGGGCTTGACTATGCCATGAAGAACATGCCGCGGCAGACCACCACGATCTGGACGGCCGTCGTCGACGAGGAGCTGACTTCGCGCTCCTACATTGTTCCCGGCATCGGAGATGCGGGAGACCTGGCCTACGGCGAAAAAATATAGTTTTTCGGTTTTATGCGGCTATTTCCGCACATCCCTTGCGCGTGACGATTGGGGCGTACTTTGGCGCTGCCCATCCGTCCCGTGCGGCGCGATGCCCGAAACCACCCTGTCTGAAATCAAAAAATAGGAATAAGTAATGCGCCGAAAATTCGCTTTCCTCGTTACCGTGTTCTGTGCGACCGTCCTCGCGATGGCCGTGCAGAAACCCGTCTTTATGGCGTGGTATGCCGCAGAGGCGGCCGGGGCGGGTTTCGGGGGCTGGATGGAGGTGCTGTGGCACGGGCTGACGCTCGACATGACCGTCGCGGGTTATGTCACCGCGCTGCCTCTCCTGGCCGTGCTTCTCTCGCTGTGGGTGCGTATCCCGGAACGGGTGTGGCGGGGCGTGCTGACTGCCTATTTTGCGCTGATCGCCGTGGTGACGGCCGTGATCTTCGCCGTCGACGTCGCGCTGTACGAGCATTGGGGGTTCCGCATTGATGCGACGGTGCTGATCTACCTCTCCGATCCCGAGGAGGCGATGGCGAGCGTCGATTTCTGGCTCGGCGTGCGGCAGACGCTGCTGGCCGCCGCGTATGCCGCGCTGATGCTCTGGGCCTACTGTCGCATCCTGCGCATTTTCGACGGACGTCCCGTCGGCTGGCGGCTGGCCCTGCCCGGAAGTCTCGTCGTCGTCGTGCTCGCGGGATTCGACTTCCTGGCGATCCGCGGCGGGCTGGGGGCCTCGGTGGCCAATGTTTCGAAGGTCTATTTCAGCCCCGTGCCGTTTCTGAACCATGCGGCCACGAACCCCGTTTTCTCGTTCCTGTCCAGTCTCGGCGACCGTGCCGACTATGCCGGCGAATACCCCTTCTTCGACGAAGAGACGCGGGCCGCGAAGTTCGACGCCCTGCGGGGCAACGGTCCGGCTGCGGGACCCACGGAGCGGGTGCTCGACACGCTGCGGCCCAATGTGGTGATCGTCATTCTGGAGAGCTTCGCCCGGACGGTGATGGACGCCGAGGTCGACGGAGAACCCGTCATGCCCAACATGCAACGGCTGAAACGCGAGGGCGTCTGGTTCGAGAATTTCTTCGCCAATTCGTTCCGCACCGACCGCGGCGAGGTGGCGATTTTGAGCGGATTCCCGGCGCAGACGCGCATGTCGATTATGAAACTCCCGGCCAAGAGCCGCAACCTGCCCTCGGTGGCGCGTTCGCTCGCGGGAGAGGGGTATAAGACGAGTTTCGCCTACGGCGGCGACCTCAATTTCACCAACCAGGCCTCCTACATGTACGCCACGGGATGGCAGGAGCTGATCTGGCAGAAGGACCTGCGCTTCGACGCCCCGGCTTCGGACTGGGGCTACGACGATCGGCTGATGTGCGACTGGTTCGCCGACCGCGTGATCGCGTTGAGCGAATCCCGCGAGCCGTTTCTCGCGGGACTGCTGACGTTGAGCAGCCATACGCCCTTCGACGTCCCCTATGCGAAGTTCGATGACCGGGTGCTGAACGCAATGGCCTTTTCGGACGACTGCGTGGGGAAGATGATCGACCGTCTGAAGGCTTCGCCCGCGTGGGAAAACCTGCTCGTCGTGCTGGTCGCCGACCACGGCTATCCCTACCCGCGGACGCTGGCCTACAACGAACCGCTGCGCCACCGCATTCCGATGATCTGGACGGGCGGGGCCGTCGCCCGGCCGCGTGTGGTGGAGGACTACGCCTCGCAGATCGACATTGCCGCGACGCTGCTCGCCCAACTGGGCGTTCCGCACGACGATTTCGATTACAGCAAGGACATTTTCGCACCGACCCCTCCCCGTAAGTTCGCCTACTACGCCTTCAACGACGGTTTCGGCGTGGTCGACGCCTCGGGCGAGGCGGTGTGGGACGCGACGGGCGGCCGTGCCGTGACGGAGACGAATCCCGAACTGCTCGACGTGGGGCGCACGATGTTGCAGACGACCTACGTGGATATCGGACGCCGCTGAAAATACCCTTTTTTAGGTATTGCGGCACGGCGCTTGTCCGCATATCTTTGTGGCGTCGAAATGAATACCTGATGGCAGGTATAAGTCCCCCTTGGCAAAGGGGAATTGGGGAGGATTGTCAATATGGAACCGGCGCGGTAGGCGCTGTAACGGGAATCCGGTGCATTCCATGTTTGAAATCCGGGCGAAAAAAATTCAATCCGATGCACCGGATTCACGTTGTCTATGTATAAAAATGGTGGATATGCGGGTGACGACCGGATGTGCGATCTGGTCTGCGACCGCTATGCCGTGTTGCAGGTGATGAGCCGTTTCGGCATTGCGCTGGGATTCGGCGACAAGACCATCGCCGAGGTGTGCGCCGAGAGCAGGGTGGACGCCGCGACGTTCCTCGCCGTGGTGAACATGCTGATGAACTTCGGCAACGGCGCGGAGCTGGCCGGCGAGGTCTCGGTCCGTTCGCTGACCGACTATCTGCACAACTCCCACGGCTATTTCCTGGACTTCCGGCTTCCGGCCATCCGGCGGAAACTGATCGAGGCGGTCGACTGCGCCCTAAGCGACGTTTCGTTCGCCATCATGCGCTTTTTCGACGAGTATGCCGCCGAAGTGCAGCGCCACATGTCCTACGAGGAGCAGACCGTTTTTCCGTATGTCGAGTCGCTGCTCTCGGGCGAGAAGAACACGGCCTATTCGATCGACATCTTCCGCCGCCAGCACGACCAGATTGATATCAAGCTGCGCGAGCTGAAGAATATCATCATCAAATACTACCCTTCGGGCAGCTCGAACGAACTCAACGGCGTGCTGTTCGACATCTTCAACTGCGAGCACGAACTCGCCTCGCACAACGCCGTGGAGGACGAACTCTTCATCCCGGCCGTCGAGCGGCTGGCGGCGGCGGGTCCCCGCACGGTGAAACCCGAGCCGTTGAGCGCCCGTGAAAAGGAGATCATCGTCTGCGTGGTAAAGGGCATGACCAACAAACAGATCGCCGATGCGCTCTGCATCTCGGCCCATACCGTGATCACCCACCGCCGTAACATTGCCGCGAAACTGCAAATTCACTCCGCGGCGGGACTTACGATCTACGCCATCGTCAACAAACTGGTCGAACTCTCCGAAATCAAGGACACCATAACCGATCCGCAGCCATGACACACGAACACCATCACCACGAGCGCACGGTTACGTCGCTCAACAAGGCCTTCATTCTGGGCATTGCGCTCAACGTGGCTTTCGTCGTCGTCGAATTCGCCGTCGGCCTCTCCTACGGCTCGATGGGCCTGCTGTCCGATGCCGGGCACAACCTTTCCGACGTCGCCAGCCTGCTGCTGGCCATGCTGGCCTTCCGGCTGGCGCAGGCGCAGGCTACGCCCCGCTACACCTATGGTTACAAGAAAAGCACGGTGCTGATCTCGCTGTTGAACTCGGTGATCCTGCTGATCGCCGTGGGGGTCATCGTCGCCGAGAGCATCGGCCGCATGCTGCATCCCGCGCCGGTCGAAGGCGGCGCCATCGCCTGGACGGCGGGCGTCGGGGTGGCGATCAACGGCTTCACGGCGTGGCTGTTTCTGAAGGACAAGGACCGTGATCTGAATGTCAAGGGTGCATATCTGCACATGGCCGCCGATGCGCTGGTGTCGGTCGGGGTGCTCGTTTCGGGACTCGTGATCTCGTGGACGGGCTGGACGATCGTCGACCCTGTCGTGGGACTGGTCGTCGCCGCGGTGATCGTGGCGTCGGTCTGGTCGCTGACGCGCGACAGCCTGCGTCTGTCGCTCGACGGCGTTCCCGGGGAGATCGACGTGGCCGCGATCGGGCGGAAGATGACGGACGTTCCGGGCGTGAAGGCCGTCCACCACATCCATGTCTGGGCTATCAGTACGACGGAAAACGCCCTGACGGCCCATGTCGTGCTCGAAAGCCTGTCCCGTATGGAGGAGGTGAAACACGATCTGAAAGACCTCCTGAACCATGCCGGAATCCCCCATGCGACGCTCGAATTCGAGTCCGCGGCCGAGCGGTGCGACGACCTGCACGATTGATCTGTCCGTCCGGGCCGAATCGTTCTGTTTAAAGGCGGAATCCCGACCCTGATCGTCAGGGTCGGGATTGTTTTTCTCCGAAAAGGATATGATCTTTATTGCCGGAAGGAAAATGGGTTCAAAAGCAAATGGTGACGCGACTCTTCGGAAGGAGGGGGCCGGTCGGCCGGTCGGCCGGCCGTTTTTGCGCTACGGCACGGGGTCGTAGCCGCTGCCGCCCCACGGATGGCACTTCGACAGCCGCCGCAGGGCGAGCCACAGTCCTTTCAGGGGGCCGTATTTGCGCAACGCCTCGAGCGCATACTGCGAGCAGGTGGGGGTGAACCGGCACGACGGGGGCGTGAAGGGCGAGATGCAGAGCTGGTAGAACTTCACCAGTCCGATCAGCGGCAGGGCGCAGGCCTGTTTAAAGATGCTCCACGACCGATTCCAGAATCCTGCGGACTGCATTTGCGACGGTTTTATAAGGTAGCGTCTCCTTCGACGAGTAGATCAGCGCCAGGTCCAGGTTGACCGGCCGGCCGTCGTGCAGAATCTGCTTTTGCAGGCGGTAGGCCTCCTTCGTGCGCCGCCGCACGAGGTTGCGTTTGTTGGCCCGTTTGTGGAACTTTTTGGGGACGGAAAAGAGCACCTCGACCGATTGCTCGGTGTCAGGCTCCGCGAACCACACGTAGCGGAACGGGAAGATGAAGCCGCTTTCGCCGCTCTCGAACAGACGGCGCACGGCCCCGAGCGAACGGAGCCTTTCGGTGCGGGGTAGCGAGTGTGCGGACATGGCGGCAGGGGGCTTGCGGCCCTTATTTGCGGGATTCCGTGGTCGGACGGCGCGTGCGGCCCTTCTTGGCCAGCTTGTGCTGCTGGCTGCGGATGAACTCTTCCTTGCGGGCGTCGGTCACCAGTTCCACCGGCTCGATCTCCTCGCCTTTCTGCACCTTTTGCAGGTAGATGTCGATGGCCTTGACCATCGAGGGGGCTTCGGGCGTCGGGGCGTTGGCCAGCACGGTGATTCCGGCCCCGAGGGCGGCGCGCAGCGTGCCTTCGCCGAATACCGCCACGGCGGGCAGGCCGTCGGTTCCGAACTTCTCGATGAGGGTTTTCACGTCCGAGGGCGAATAGAGCGCCAGCAGGTCGTAGTCGGCCATTTTAACGTCGTCCAGATCCCCGGCGACCGTGCGGGCCAGGATGACGGGATCGAACGAGAGTTTGAGCTTGGCGAGCGTTTCCGGCAGCTCGGGTTTGTGGGGTTCGCTCAACGCCAGCAGGAATTTCTCCTCCTTGTGTTTGATGATCAGTTCGATGAGCGACGTGAACGAGCCGTCGGCAAACGAGATCTTGCGTTTGCGGTAGACGATGTATTTCTGCAGGTAGAGCGCTACGGCCTCCGTCTGGCAGATGTATTTCATGGTTTCGGGCACGGTGATGCGCGCCTCTTCGCAGATATGGAAAAAACTGTCGACTGTCGTACGCGATGTGAATATGACGGCCGTGTGCGTGAGTATTTCGACCCTTTGGGCGCGGAACTCCTTCAGGGAGACGCCTTCTACGCGGATGAAGGGCCGGTAGGCGATTTCCACGTGGTGTTTCTGGGACAATTCGTAGAACGGGGACTTTTCGATGACAGCGGGCCTCGGCTGCGAAACTAATACACTCTTTACTTTCAATGTTGCGAATTGATTTAGGTTTGTCTTTGCCGTTTCATCTTACTGCAAGCAGCCATAATAGGCTGACAGGGAAGACTTCCACGGTGCAAAGGTACAAAAACCAATGCAAAATCGAAACTTTTTTGGAAAGAAACAGGTTTAATGTCTCCTTGAGGTATAAGACGGCCGCTGCGGCCAATTCGACGGCGATGATGCAGAACCAGACGCCGCCCGTGCCCTGCGGGCAGAGTGCGAAGAGCAGCAGCGGGGGTGAAATGAGGATCATCCCGAGGGCGAAACAGGTGCGTTTGAGCAGCATGAGCTGTGCGATGAAGGGCTGCGAGAGGGTCAGCGCTCCGGCCAGCCGCACGGCGATTGTCTGATAGGCGGCTACGCCCAGCGAGGCGAGCGAAACCAGCAGGCTGAAAATCAGGGCTGCGCCCTGCGGAATGGACGCTGCCAGCCGGCCGGGCATCAGCGTGTCGCCGTATTTGACCGCCGCGACGCCCAGAAAGAGCAGGCCGATGGCGGTGGCGATGTTCAGGAAACGCGAGTAGCCGCTTCCGCCCGGGTCCTCGGAGAAGCGTTTTCCCGTGGCCGCGTCGCGCGAGATGCGGCCCAGCAGCGTGCGCACGTCGCCCAGGTTGCGGTAGAGCAGCATGGCGTAGGTGGCGGCGAGCAGCAGCACGAAACTCTGGAAAACGGCGTTTTCCGCGAGCGGCGGAGGCGGTGCGAGCGGAATGCGTGCGGGTTCCGCGAGGGTCGACTGCGCTCCGAAAATTGCGGCGGAGGTCGTGTCGCGCCATTCGGAAGGGGCTGCACCGGTCGCTGCAACGGAGAACGGCGCGGAACTGCCGTCCGCAAAGGCCGGGTTTGCAAAGTTCGTTCCCGCAAAGGCCGTTTCCGCCCGGAGCGTATCCGGCCCGGGGACATATCCCGTCCGGGCCGGTGCGTCCGGAGTCCCGGACACCGAATCCGCCGCAGGCACTGCGGGTTGCGTATGTGCCGGCGAGGAGTTCATCAGGCGAAGTGGCGTTTGAGTGTGATGCGAATGGTGGTTCCCTTGCCGATTTCGGAGTCGATGACGGCGATCTTACCCTGGTGGTACTCCTCGACGATGCGGCGCGAGAGCGACAGCCCGAGGCCCCAGCCGCGGGTCTTGGTCGTGAATCCCGGTTCGAAGATGCGTTTCCAGTTGCTCTTGGGAATGCCCTTGCCCGTGTCTTTCACGTCGATCATAACGCTCCTGTCGTCCGACGAAATCCGCACGTCGATGGCTCCGTGGCCTTGCAGGGCGTCGAGCGAGTTTTTCATCAGGTTCTCCACGACCCATTCGAACAGTGCGGCGTTGATGTTGGCCTGCACGGGGGCGATGGCCAGTCCGTTGTAGTCGAGCGTCACGTTGCGGGGAATGCGCTTGCGGAAATACATGACCGATTCGCCCACCACTTCGTTGATGTTCGCCGGGGTGAGGGGCGTCTCGGAGCCGATTTTCGAAAAACGGTCCACGATCTTCATCAGGTGCGTGAGGTCCTTGTTCATCTCCTCGACGGCCGTCTGGTCCACATCCTGCGAACGCAGGTATTCGATCCATCCCAGCAGCGACGAGGTCGGGGTTCCCAGCTGGTGGGCGGTCTCCTTGGCCAGTCCGATCCAGACGCGGTTCTGCTCGTCGTGCTTCGACGAGCGGAAGGCGATGAATCCCAGTGCGATGAAGGCCGTGATGACGAGGAGCTGCACGTAGGGGAAGTAGTAGAGCGACTTGAGCAGCGCCGACTTGCCGTAGAAGATGATGTGGTAATGCTGCGACGACCAGAAGAATTTCACCGGGATCGGCGGGTTGTCGACCGAAAATTTGTCGATCTGTTTCCGGAGCCGTCCGGGATGGTTGATGATCTTCTCGGGGATGAGGTGCGAGTTGATGACTTCGAGGTTCTCGTTGGTGATGATGAACGGGATGTTGTTGCCGTTGGACATGATGTCGGCCACGAACGGGTCCTGGATCGAGCCGCCCAGCACGTCGCGCGTCACGCGCTCCATGGCGTGGGCCCACAGCGCCACGTCGTGCTGCTCCTTCTCCTTGAGCCGCCGGGCCATGTCGTTGGTGTAGAGCAGCGACAGGGCGCCGAGCGTCACCCCGACGACGATCACCACCACCCGGTTGCGGAACGAGAAGAATTCAGTCCTGATTTTCATGTCTTTACTTGCGCTTGGTGTCCTGCTCGCGGGTGATTCGGGCGTACTCTGCGGGATCGCCGAGCACCTCGACGGCCTTTTTCACCTCCTTGTCGCCCGACAGCGAGTGCTCGATCACGCCGGCCTGGTAGCCGTGGCGCATGACGATGTCGTTGTTGATCGTCTCGACGACCTGCGTGCGGTAGGTTTCGAGGTTGGTCTGCGTGTCGTCCTTCAACTCGGCCTCCACCTGCTCGAACTTGTTCTTCAAGTCGGCGAAACGGTCGTCCTCGGCGGCTTTTTTCAGCGCCTTGAGCGCCCGGCGGGTGTCCGATTCGTAGGGGACCTTCTTGTCTTGCATGAACTCCGCGAAGTCGGCGTAGTCCTTGTCCGTGATCGAGAAGGTGCGGATGTCGATCTGCCGGCCGGGGTTGCGGCGCGTGTATTCGTCGCCGAAATCCTCGATGAATCCCAGCGCGTAGAGCGTCAGGGCGAAGCGTGAAATGTACTCCGGGTCGGTCGCGATGTCGGGCATCACGCCGCCGCCGTCGTAGACCTTGCGGCCCGCGCGGGTCGTGAACTCCGAGATCAGCGAGTCGGGCACCGCGCGCACCGAACCTTCCTGCGAATGGGAATAGTCGATGGCCTGGATGCAGCGGCCCGAGGGGATGTAGTATTTGGCCGTGGTGAGTTTGAGCATGGCATTGTAGCCCAGCGGTCGGGGCGACTGCACGAGTCCCTTGCCGAAACTGCGCTGGCCGATCAGCACCGCGCGGTCGAGGTCCTGCAACGCCCCGGCGACGATCTCCGCCGCCGACGCCGAATTGCCGTTGATCAGCACCGTCAGCGGCAGGTCTGCAAGGATCGGCTCCGTGTCGGTGCGGAAGACCTGCTTCGAATCTTCCGAACGCCCCTTGGTGCTGACCACCTCGGTCCCTTTGGGGACGAACATTCCCAGGATTTTGACCGCCTCCTGCATGATGCCGCCGCCGTTGGAGCGGTAGTCGAGCACAAGCCCTTTCAGCGGCCTTTCGGTGCGCAGCCGTTCGATGGCCGCGCGCATCTCCTCGTAGCATCCTTCGGTGAAGTCGCTGTGGCGGATGTAGCCGATGCCGTCGGCGACCCATCCGGCGTAGGGCACGCCCGGGATCGCGATCCGTTCGCGGCGGATCGCCGCCGTCTGCTGCGTGCCGTCGAGGTGCTCGACGGTCACTTTGACCTTGCTGCCCGGCTCGCCCTTGAGACGCGAGGAGACCTGCTCGGTCGTGAAGCCTTTGGCGTCCTTGCCGTCGATCGAGAGGATCTTGTCGCCGATCTTCAGCCCGGCCTTGTCGGCGGGCGATCCCTGGTAGGGCTGCGCGATGCGGACGTAGTCGTCCTTCTGGCGGATGAGCGCCCCGATGCCGTCGTACTTGCCCGTGGTGAGCAGTTCGAAATCCTGCATCCCCTCCTCGGGGATATACTCCGTGTAGGGGTCCAGGTCGCTGACCATGCCGGCGGCGGCCCCCTCCATCAGGCGGTCGGGGTCCACGGGGTCGACGTAGTTGAGCGACAGTTCGCGCATCATGTTGACGGCGATCTCCATGTTGCGGCCCAGCCCGAAGTCGTTGCGGGCGGCGAATGTCAGAAGTCCCGCAGCGCCGACAGCGGCCGCCGCAGTGAGCAGGTAACGGTATTTTCTAATCATTGCGTGTCATGTGTATATACGAATCGAGCCGGTACTGCACCCGGGCGACGCCGCGGCGGATGCCGTCGAGCACGATCCATTGTCCGTACTGTGAAACCTTTATCTCGTCTTCGCCCAGCAGCATCAGCTTCTGGCCGAAATTGTCGGCGCGGAAGGTCATCACCCCGTCCTCGTCCGAACGCAGCGAAAAGCCTGCCGAACGGAACGCGTTCAGGATCTGTTCCCGGTTCTCCTCGATGTCGCCCTCCACCCGGCGCACCACGAACCCGAATCTGGGGTAGACTGCCGCCAGCGCCACGATCGCCGCAAAGAGCATCAGGTAGCGGTCGGTGTGCAGCATGACGTAGAGCGTGTCGTCGAGCGACAGCGCCGAGGTCCCGGTCATCAGCATCAGCCCCATCAGGGCTATACAGAGAACGCACAGGGCGAAGAAATATTTTAACGAACGGACGATATACTTTTTCATGGCGGGCGATAATTATGAATTTTGGATTTTGAATTCTGAATTGATGTTGCCGATTGCGTCGGCAACATCCTGCATCAGCCATTTGGGCGTCGACGTGGCGCCGCAGATGCCCACCGTCGCGGCCCCTTCGAACCATGCGGGGTCGATTTCCGAAGCCTCCTCGACGACGTGCGTGCGCGGGTTGGCCCGGCGGCACACCTCGGAGAGCACCTTGCCGTTCGACGACTTGCGCCCGCAGACGAACACCACGGCGTCGAACCGTCCGGAAAACTCCGTGAGGTGCTGTTCGCGGTTCGATACCTGCCGGCAGATCGTGTCGTCGATGTACACCTGCCCCGCATCGGCGGCCCGGCGGCGCATTTCGGCGCCCAGCCGTTCGAACAGCCCGATGCTCTGCGTGGTCTGCGAAAGGAAATAGACCGGACGCGAGAAGTCGATCAGCTCCAGGTCCTCCACCCGTTCGATCACGATCGTCGGGTCCGCGACCTGCCCCGTGAGGCCCACCACTTCGGCGTGGCCCCGTTTGCCGAGGATCACCACCTGCCCGCCCGTGGGGCGCATCCGTTCGTGGGCCTCCTTCACGCGGCGTTGCAGTCGTGCGACCACCGGGCAGGTGGCGTCGATGATCCCGATGTTCATTTCCCGGGCGGCGGCGTAGGTCGTAGGAGGTTCTCCGTGGGCGCGGATGAAGAGGCGGCAGCCCGCCAGGTGCGGCATGTCGGCGTGGGTCACGGTCCGCAGCCCCAGCTGTTCGAGGCGCTGGACCTCGATGCGGTTGTGGACGATGTCGCCCAGCGAGTAGACCGTGCCGCCCTCCCCGAGGGCGCGTTCGGCCTCCGTGATTGCGCGGACAACGCCGAAGCAGAAGCCCGATTTATCGTCGATCTCAACACGCATAACTGCGTAGTTAAAAATTGAGAATGAAAAATTAAAAATTGGTTGTGAACCGATTCCGGCTTGCAGGCCGAGACCTGTGCCGTCGGATTTTTAATTCTTAATTTTTCATTTTTAATTGGAACTCGTTCATAAACCACGCCATCTGTTCGTCGACACTCATGTGGCTGTTGTCGAGCACGATGGCGTCGTCGGCCTGGCGCAGCGGCGATACGGCGCGGCTCATGTCGGCCTTGTCGCGCTCGCGGATGTTGCGTTCGACCTCCTCCATCGTCACCGACATGCCCTTGCCCGTCAGCTCCTTGTAGCGGCGGCAGGCGCGCACGGCGGTGTCGGCCGTCATAAACAGTTTCAGCTCGGCGTCGGGGAACACCACCGTGCCGATGTCCCGGCCGTCCATCACCACGCCCCGGCGGCGGCCCATCTCCTGCTGCATGGCCACCAGTTTGCGGCGCACCTCGGGGATGGCGCTCACGCGGCTCACGCAGTTCGAGACCTCGATGGTGCGGATCTTGCCCTCGACCAGATCGCCGTTGACGTAGATGTCGCTGGCCCCGCGCTCGGGGTTGAAGCGGAAGGTGATCGAAATGCGGTCCAGCAGCTTCACGACGGCCTCTTCGTCGACGATGCCCGAACGGATGGCTCCGTGTTCGAGGGCGTAGAGCGTCACGGCGCGGTACATGGCGCCCGTGTCGATGAAGATATAGCCCAGGCGGGCCGCGATGGCTTTGGCGAAGGTGCTTTTTCCGCACGACGAAAAGCCGTCGACGGCAATGATGATCCTGTGTTTAGTGTCCGACATTGGGGAATATATCAAAGAAGGTCGATAATATGGTGTAAATGCCTAATATGCCGATGATGAGTCCCGCGACGTGGTTGATCGTGAGCATGTGCCGCGGACGGAAGCGGCGGCGGAAGAGGTTGATGACGAAGGCCAGCAGGGTCCACCACGCCACCGCGCCGCCGAAGAACCCGGCGATGACGAACAGCGAGCGCATGAAGCCCCCGAAGGTGTGGTCGGCCATGTCGCCGCCCGAAATCTTGAACACCGCGAAGAAGGCCAGGATGTAGGGGATGACCATGATGAAATTGGCGATCGTAAGCCCGAAGATCGAGGCGAAATCCTGCCACAGCGAGGTTTTGCCCGCGCGGTTGCGGCGGATTTGCGGCACGGGATTCTGTGCGAAGATGAAAACGCCGACGATCACCACGAAGATGCCGCCGATCACCCGCAGCAGCGTGTTGTACTGTTCGATCTGGGTCTGGAGCATCGAGTAGAAGAACAGTGCGGCCATGGCCATGAACGTATCGGCGCAGGCGACGCCGATGCCTGAAACGATGCCCGAGCGGCGGCTTTTCGACAGCGTGCGCTGGATGCAGAGCACTGCCACGGGACCTACCGTGATCGAAGCGGCGACGCCTACGCAGATGCCGCGGAACAGGGTTTCGACGATTTCAAATGCCATTTTTTCGGTTTGCTGCGCGTCAGCGACGCACCTGTTACTTACTATCGCCCCTGCGCGGAAGACGGCCCGGAAAAAGGCGTTGTCTTCGGCTCTGCGGCGGCTTTCCGTATTTGCGAAGCAAAGATACAAAAAAGCTCCGACATCCGCCTATGAAAAGGTAAAAAAAGGGTGCGGCGGGTTGTCCCGCGGGTCGGATATGTTGATAAAATATCGAAAACTTTGGCCCCGGGCTTGCATATCGTTCGTTGAAAATGAATAAATTTGCAGAAACAGTACTCCACAATGGCAGAGATGAAACAATTCGGCATCGATCTCGAACTGGACGACGCCGTGGCCCAGGGCCACTATTCGAACCTGGCGATCATATCGCACTCCACTTCGGAGTTCATCATCGACTTCGCGACGGTCCTGCCCGGTGTGCAGAAGGCGCGCGTCAAGAGCCGCATCATTCTTACGCCCGAGCATGCCAAACGGTTGCTGCGCTCGTTGCAGGAGAACATCGTGCGCTACGAAAGCAACGTGGGCAAGATCGAGATTCCCTCGCCCCAGCCCACGCCCGACGCGGGTCCCAAGATGGGTCAGGCCTGAAAACCGGCGGCGCTGCACGGCAGCGCCTTTTTTTGCGCCCGGCGCGTCGTGTCACGTTTTTGTCACGGCCGAAAATTTTGCGGCGTGGAAAAAAACGTTACTTTTGTGGCAAAAGTCCAGATTCCGCCATGCCCACACCCTCGCCGTCAGACCAGCGGTTGTTCGAAGGCATCCGATTCGGCAACGAGGCCGATTTCGAATGCTTCTTCCGGCGTTACTATCCCCGATTGGTGAACTATGCCGCCCGGTTCGTCGCCGGGCATGAAACGGCGCGCGATCTGGTGCAGGACAGTTTTGCACGCCTGTGGGAGCGGCGGTGTGAACTGCGCGAGCTGGATCTGGCCTCGCTGCTGTTCACGATGGTGCGCAATGCCTGTCTCAATTATCTGAAACACAACGGTGTCGTGGCGCGTCACGAACTGGAGTACACGGCCCGCATGCGGGGTGAGGAGCGGATTTACAGCTACGATTTTTTGAGCGACGCCGAGCAGCCCTGCCTTTACGAGGAGTTGCAGCGCGAGGTGCAGAAGGCTGTCGACGCGCTGCCCGACCGCTGCCGCGAGGTTTTCCGGATGAGCCGCTTCGAAGGGCTGAAAAACCGCGAAATCGCCGCGCGGCTGGGCATCTCCGAGACGGCCGTCGAGAAACACCTGGCCCGTGCCGTCGGCCGGCTGGGCGAGCATTTGCGGCGAAGCTGTTCGTTCGAACTTTCGGTGGCCGTGCTTTCGTGCCTGCTGGCGAATTACCTGTAAAATCGGATAGACGATCATTGACCCGGCAGCGGAGATTTCTCTCTCCGCTGTTGTCGTTTTTTTCTTTTTGCGACTTTTTTTGATTTTTTTGTGATCGGGAGGGTTGGGGAAAGGCAAATTCGGTTGTTTTAAAATATGTAACGGAAATGGAAGAGATGAAATTCGATCAGGAAGAGATGCGGCGTCTGGCCGGACGTTATTTTGCGGGAGAGATCGCTGCCGAGGAGGAGCGCGAGTTGTTCCGCTTCGTCACCTCCGACGCTGCGTGCCGCAGGCAGTTCGCTGCGTGGCGGCTCGAATGGGAGGCGATGCCGGCATCGGACGCCGCGACCGACCGCGACTGGCGCCGCCTGCGGTCGCGTATCCGCCTGCAAGGGTCCGCGAGGAGCGCCCGTCCGGGGCGGTTCGCTGCGGTATGGCGTGCCGCGGCTGCCGTGGCGGTGGTGTGCGCGACCTTCTTCGGCGCGCGGCTCTACGACCGCCTGCTGCTGGAGCGCGCCACGGAGCGCTACACCGTGACCACGAAGAGCGGCGACCGCAGCACGGTCTGCCTGCCCGACGGGACGCAGGTGCGGCTCAACGGGTCGTCGACGCTGACCTATCCGGCCAATTTCAACGCCACGAACCGCTCCGTCGAGCTTTCGGGGGCCGCCTACTTCGACGTTTCGCCCGATGAAAAGCACCGTTTCGAGGTGAAGGTCGGAAACTGTTCGGTGGTGGTCAAGGGTACGAAATTCGACGTGACGGCCTATCCCGACGACTCGCTCATCACCACCACGCTGCTCGAAGGGGCCGTCGGTTTCACCGCGCCGCGCGGGGAGACCTTGCTCCGCCCGGGCGAGTCGCTCACCTACGACCGTTTCGCCGAGACCACGGCCATCACGCACGTCAACACGGCGCAGTACCTGGCCTGGATCGAAGGGCGCATCGAGTTCATCGACGTGACGATCGTGCAGTTGTGCGAGAGCCTGAGCAGCCTTTACGGCGTTGAAATCACGCTCGACGACCGCCTGCGCGCCGACGGGACTTTCATCACCATCCGCCTGAGCAACCAGGAGTCGCTCGACAGCGTTCTGAAGGCCCTCGACCTGATCGTTCCGGTCTCGGTCCACCGGCAAGGCCCTTCGGTGCGTCTCTCGGCCAAGTGACGCCGCATCCTGAAACAACTTTAAAACAACCAATACCTTAAACAAATGAAGCAATTCTCCAATCTGAAACGGGCGTTTCTGCCGTGCCTGTTCGTGTTGCTGACGCTCCCGGCGTGGGGGCAGATGCAGCCCGTCACGAAGAACTTCCGGAAAACGCCTCTCAAAAACGTGCTCAAGGAGGTGGAGGCCCAGACCGGGCTGTCGATCATGTACGACACCCGGGAGCTGAACCTCGAACGTCCGGTCACGGCTTCGTTCGACCGCACGCCCGTGTCGCAGGTGCTGCGCGAGGTGCTTGACCGCACCGTCCAGTATTCGATCAAGGACAAGATGATCGTGATCTACAAGGCGTCGGCGACTCCCCCCCCCGCAGCCGGGACGGGTAAGACCCTGACAGGCACGGTGCTGGACGAAACGGGAGCGCCGATGGTGGGCGCCGCCGTCGCCACGCCCGACGGACGCCGCGGCACGGTCACCGACAGCAACGGCCGCTATTCGCTGACGCTCGGCGCCGGCGACGCTCTGATTTCGGTCTCCTACCTGGGCTACGTCACCCGGCAGATCGTCATCGGCGACCGTACGGAGGTCGACGTCAACCTGGTCCCCGATGCCAAAAACACCATCAACGAGGTGGTGGTCATCGGTTACGGCGCGGTGAAGAAATCCGACCTGACGGGTTCGGTCTCCAACGTGAAGATGTCCGACATCCGCGACGTGCCCAACACGTCGGTCGACCAGGCTCTGCAAGGCCGCATCGCCGGTGTGGACATCATGTCGACTTCGGGTGCGCCGGGAGCCACGACTTCGATCCGCGTGCGCGGCACGCGTTCGATCTCGGCGTCGAACGAACCGCTGATCGTCGTCGACGGCGTGATCGACGCCGTGAGCGACCTGAACGACATCAACTCGGCCGACATCGAGCAGATCTCGGTCCTCAAGGACGCCTCGTCGACGGCCATCTACGGCTCGCGCGGCGCCAACGGCGTGATTATCGTCACCACGCGGCAGGGCGTCACCTCGAAGCCGTCGGTCACGGCCAAGGCTGAATTCGGCGTCTCGAAACTCGCCCGCGACCTCGATCTGATGGACGCGCAGGAGTTCGTCCGCTACCTCAACGACCGGAACTATTTCTCCTCGCGCGATCCGCAGCGTCCGCCGCGCTTCGACCCTTCGGAGTACGGGCGCGGGACCGACTGGATCGACGAGATCACCCGCACGGCTCTCTATCAGAACTATAACCTTTCGGTCAGCGGCCGCAGTCAGAAGTCGAGCTACTTCGCGGCGCTCGGCGGCAACGATACGCAGGGCATCGTCGACGGCAGCGGATTCCGCCGCATCACGGCCCGTCTGAATCTTTCGTACGACTTCGCCAAGTGGCTGACCGTCGGTTTCAAGGGCAGCTATACCTTCCGCGACGAGAATCCCAACCGGGCGACCATCGGCGGTGCGAACATCTGGGACGGCGCCGTCTACCTGGCCCCGACGATGGGTCCCAAAGACTACATCAACCCCCTCTACGAGAACGGCGTGCGCATTGATACGCCCCGCGCCAAGATCGACTGCAACGAGAACGAGAGCGAGCGCATGACCAATACCGACGTGCTGGAGTTCACGATCAAGCCCGTGCGCGGGCTGATCATCAAGAGTCAGAACTCCTATATGGTCTACCAGCGTCACGACTACCAGTTCTGGCCCAGCTATCTGCCGAAGCGCACCGAGGGTGAAGGGGCCGATGCCTACCGTTACGAGGGCGACGCACGCCGCCTGACTTCGGAAAATACGGTCTCCTATTCGAAGAAATTCGCCTCGGGGCACTATTTCGATGCGATGGCGGGCTTCTCGGCCACGCACGAAACGGCCAACTTTTTTTCGCTGAAGGCCGAAGGGTTGCTCACCGACGACCTGAAGTGGAACAACATGAACAGCATCGGCAGCAAGGAGAACTACAACGCTTCGACCAGCTCGAACAAAGTCGTGCGGGAGTCGGTGCTCATGCGCCTGAACTACAACTACAAGAGCCGCTACTACTTCACCTTCACGGGACGTTACGACGGGTCGTCGAACTTCGCCGAGAACAACAAATGGGGTTTCTTCCCTTCGGCGGCCGTCAAGTGGAACGCCAAGAACGAGAATTTCCTCAAGCAGGTGCGCTGGCTCGATGAACTGTCGCTGCGCCTGAGCGCCGGACGCACGGGTAACGACGCCATCGCGACCTACCGTTCGCTCGAAGCCTACGGCACGACCACCAACGGTTATCTGTTCGGCGGCACGCAGTCGGCGTCGTTCTTCCCTTCGCGTGTGGCCAATCCCAACCTGACGTGGGAGAAAACCACGCTCTACAATGCGGGTCTCGATTTCTCGGCCTTCGACGGCCGCCTGAACATCACCGTCGACGGCTACTATTCGACCACCCGCGACCTGCTGCTTTCCTTGCAGACGATCCATACGACGGGTTACACGAGCCGTTTCACGAACCTGGGCAAGACGTCGAACCGCGGCGTCGAGGTCTCGGTCGAGAGCCGTAACATCGTGAAGCCGAAATTCGGCTGGACGACGAGTTTCACCCTTTCGCACAACAAGCAGATGGTCGACGACATCGGCCACGAAGAGTACGTTTCGTGTCTCGAAAGCGGCGGCAATACCAACTACATGATGTATGGCTACAAGACGGGCTATCCGCTCAATGCACTCTGGGGATTCCAGTACGCCGGGGTCTGGAAGACGACCGACCAGTTCGAGCGCAATCGCTTTACCAAGAGTTATATATCCTCGTCGACGGGCAGCGACGCCCAGCTGATGCTGGGGTATCCCAAGTACGTCGATCAGAACCGCGACGGCATTCTGTCGGAGGAGGACCTGATCTATCTGGGCAACTCCGACCCCGTGCTTTACGGCGGTTTGCAGAACACCTTCAACATCGGCGGTCTGCGCATCGGATTCTACTTCTCCTATTCGCTGGGCGGCAAGATCTACAACTACTCCGAGCTTGCGATGGCCGGCGGTTACGCCACCAACCAGTACCGCTACATGCTCGACGCGTGGCATCCCGTGCGCAACCCGGATTCCGACCTGCCCCGTGCGGGAACCGACGACCGACTGGTTCCCAGTTCGTTGCAGGTGCACGATGCCTCGTACCTGCGTCTGAAGAACGCCACGGTCTCCTATACGTTCGACTTGCGGAAGAAAACCCGCCTGCTGCGCGACATCACGCTGGCCGTCACGGGCGAGAACCTCTGGCTCTGGACCAAGTACAACGGTTTCGACCCCGACGTTTCGAGCGAGGGGACCAGTTCGACCCTGCGCCGCGTCGACATGGGCGCCTATCCCCGTTCGCGGATGTTCGTGTTCAGCATCCAGCTGCGTTATTAAATCCACCCGACAATTTCCGAAGAAGATGAAAAACTTCAATCAATTCATACTGACGCTCCTCGCGGCGGGACTGTTCGCCTCCTGTTCGCTGACGGAGGAGCCGACCTCGTTCGTCAACCGCAAATCGTTCTACAAGAACGAGTCGCAGTGCATTGCGGCGCTCAATTCGTGTTACATGCCTGCGAATGCGATCTATACGGCCAACTTCATGCTGGTCACCGAGGCCTGCACCGACATCTGGTACTCCTCCTCGACGACCGTCGACGCCTGCCTCGACGTGACTCCCGCCAAGCCGCAATACGGCAAGAACGTCTGGACGCAGGGTTACAAAGGCGTCATGTACTGCAACGAGTGCGTCGAGTGCATCTCGTCCGCCGACCTGGCCGACGGGGTGAAGATGCCTCTGGCGGCTGAAGCCCGCGTGATGCGCGCGTTTTACTACTATGTGCTGACCTGCATGTTCGGCGACGTGCCGTTCTACACCACGATGGTCGACACCGACCAGCGGCTGGCCGAAATCCGCCGCCTGCCCCGAACCCCGGCCCATGAAATCCGCCAGGAGCTGTACGATGACCTGGAGCGGAACGCACTGCCGTGGTTCACCGCCGAGAACGGGCGCAAGTGCCGCGCCTCGGAGGCCGTCGACAACCGTTCGGGCTATGCGCTGGCGCTGATGCTGATGGCAAAGTTCGCCATGTGGAACGAGGACTGGAACGGGGCGCTGGTCCCCCTGCAAGCCCTTGAGGAGCTTTACGGCGACTTCAACGAAGGCAACTATCCGCTGGCCGAGACCCAGTGGCGCTACAAGAACCCTGCGGAGTCCATCTTCGAGATCCAGCACGCCTGGTCGCTCACCGGCACGCAGTACAACGGCAACGTGGCGGCGATCATGATGCCCACGCACAACGGAGACGGGGTCTTCGACGGCGTACCCCTGAAGGGTTACGGCACGTCGATGCCCGGCTGGTCGTCGCTGCGGGCCAACAACCGCTATGCGATCTTCCGCCCCGCGACGGGCAATACGCAGACCGAGAATGCGGCCTACGTCGACGCGCTGTTCAACCCCCTGCCCCTGACCTACGACACCTACGACGCGACGCTGAACCGCTATACGGTGAAGATCGACCGCGAGGCGCTGGCCGCCGGGGAGATCCGCGGGCAGAAGATCGACCGCCGCGTGCAGTACTTCCTCGGCCTGGGCGACCTGGAGGCGGGCGAGACCTTCAAGATCACGCACAACTACGGAGTGCCCTGGCCCGGTCCGAAATTCTGGTGTCCGGACATCGAGCAGAACTACGATTCGAACAACTACCGCATTTTCCGCTATGCCGACGCCATTCTGATGATGGCCGAATGTTACTGCAACCTGGAGAACGCCGAGGAGACGATGCGTTACCTGAACATGGTCCGCCAGCGTGCGGGCGTCGATCCCGTCACCAACTTCACGGGCTTCGAGGACCTCACGCTGGCTGTCCGCTGCGAGCGCGCCCGGGAGCTGGGCGGCGAGTTCCAGCGCAAGTTCGACCTCGTGCGCTGGGGCATCTGGTACGACCAGACCTACGCCTATACCAACAACGCGACGCTCAAGGGCAAGATGCGCCCCTGCCACCGCTACTATCCCATTCCCGACGCGCAGTGCGCCCTTTCGGGCTACGTGCTGACCAACGACGAATACCTTGCCGACGGATTATAAAAACCAGAACCGATGAAACGAATCAACAACCTGATACTGGCGCTCGCGGGACTCTTCGCGGTCGCGTGCGCCGACACCTTCGAGGAGCGTTACGACCTGGCCGTCAATACGGACCGGTATTCGGTCACGGCCGAGGCCGGCAAACTCCCCGTCACGGTCTACTGCTCGGGGGCGTGGACCGCTCAACTCACCGCCGAGTCGGCGTGGGCGACGCTCGACCGCACGGCCGGCAGCGGCATCACGACCATCCGCCTCAATTACGCCGACAACCCCGGACTGACCCGTTCGGTCGGGGTCGTGCTGCGCGGCTCGGGGCTTGAAAAGACCGTCACCGTGGTTCAGAAGGCGGGAATCACCGCCCCCGAACTGATCTTCCTTTCGAAGGACCTCGCCTTCGCCAACGGCGCCTACAAGGGCACGGCGGCTTTCGAAACCAACCTGCCCGACGAGCTTCTCCGCGATGTCGTGCCCGCGGTGACCTATGCCGCGGAGGGCGACGCGTGGATTTCCGATGTCGTCTACCATGCCGACGACGCGGAGGCGGGCGAGACCGAAATTCCGCTGGCCCGCCGGGGGCTGATCACCTTCGCCACGGCTGCCAACGCCACGGGAGAACCCCGCACGGCGACGGTCGGCTTCTCGGTGACGGATGCCGACGGCAATGTTTTCGGCGACTCGTTCACCGTGACGCAGAGCGCCGACGAGGCCCGCATCACGCTCGCCGACGACGTGGCTCCCATCGAGGGCGGCCGGCGCGCCGTGGCCTTCTCGACCAATCTCGGGGCGCTGCTTGCGGAGATGAAGGTCGAAGTCACGTACGCCGATCCGGCTGTCGCGGACTTTATCTCCGATGTCGAACTCGGCGCCGGGGAGCTGACCTACGCGATTACGGCGAACGAGGGCGTGGAGAAGCGTTATGCGACGATCACGGTCTCCTGCGCCGACCTTGCGGGCGGTGTGGTTTCAGCCTCTTCGAACATCACGCAGCGGGTGACGGCCCAGCCGCGCGAAGTGTCGTCCGCCGATCTGCGGGCGCTCTTCACGGCCGAGGACAAATCCTACGCCAGCGACGAGGACCATATCGACTACCTGCTGTGCCGCGTCATCGGCGACGCCGGGAACCCGAACATGGATCAGAACCTCAATACGGGTCCCAACAGCATCACCACCGACGAGAACGACTGTACGAACTACGTGCAGAGCCTGGACGGCCGCTACGGCTTCCGCCTGAAGTTCGCCGCCCCGGCCGACAACGTCTGCCTGCGCGGGGAGCAGGTGAAGATTCTGCTCGACGGCGTGACCCTTTCGCGCGAAAGCGACCCGATGCGCTACACGCTGCGCGGCCTGAAGGCCGGGAACATCGAAAAGGCGGCTGAAGCCTCCGCCTTGGAGCCCAAGGCGCGGACCATCGCGACGCTCACCGACGACGACATCTACACCTACTGCGCGCTTTCGGGGCTGGAGTTCTCCGTCAAGGAGGGCGCCTATACCAATGTCCGCGAGTACGACGCCATCGGCAATCCCTGCAATGCGAACCTCTCGTTCGCCGGCGGCACGCAGGCCCAGAAGGCCAAGGACGGCGCGGCCAATCTGCTCTACGACGGGGACAACGACGCGATCTACATGCTCGTGAACATGAACTGCGGCTGGCGCCGCACGGGACGGAGCGTGCCGCAGGGCGTCGGCACGGTCAGCGGCATCGTGGTCCACACGCCGATGGAACGCTGGGGCGGCAACGTGGGCCGTTATTCGATCCGGCCCTTCGACGAGGCGGACATCGACATCCCGCGCGCCGCGGCGTCGGCCTATGCGACGCTCGTCGAGTGGCGGCTGGACAAGGCCGTGATTTCGGTCGGCGCCTACAAGTGGAACGACAACGGAACCTACACGGTCGGCTCGGCGGCCAATTCGGCCACGCAGCTCGTCCAGAACCGGATGCACGCCACGACCGACAACACGGGCGGCGGGGCGCGGCTTTACAGCGAGAACCGCATGCTCAATCAGACGGTTACCGCCGACCGTTCGTACCCCATCGCCATCGTTCACGGCTACCGCGGACTGAACGTCTCGAACTACGTGCCGGGCGACGGCACGACGATGGGCATGTCGAAATACACGATGCTGGGTTTCCTCGGCAACGTTGCCGGCTGGTACGAGTGGAACGGCGATACATGGACCGGTAAGACCAACGGCATCGTGATGGAGTTCTCGACGGCGGGCGTCGGCGGCTCGGCCGCTGCGGTCAGCTTCTCGACCGCCGCGGGCAAGCACAGCACCAACGAAGCCGCCTGCTCGTGGACCAACGCCAGCTCATACCCCGTTTACTGGAAGGTGGAGTACGCCACCTCGGCCGACGGGGCGACGTGGAGCGACTACACCGAAGCCGTCAACGCCGCCACCGGGGAGCGCGGTTTCGAGATGCGTTCGCTGCCGTGGTGCATCAACAACAGCTCGACGCGCACGTCGGTCTTTGACACGGCCAACCGGTCGGGCGTCTACACCCAGTCCGACTTCGGTTTCGGTCTGGTGCCCTACCGCTTCGTGCTGCCCGCCGAGGTGCTCGGCAAGGCGAAGGTGCGGGTGCGCATCAGCCCTTCGTCCGACGTCATCGCGACGTGGAATCCCGGCATCGACGGCTATGCTCTGGGCCAGACGCACCGCAACCTGCGCATAGCGCGGACCTATCCGTTCGACATCGCCAACGGCGTCTATGTCGAGGACCTTTCGATCCAATACAAATAGTGCCGAACCATGAAACACCTGCTGAAATACCTGCTCGCCGCCGCGGCCCTTCTCCTTTGGGGACAGGCTGCGGCCGCCGGGCCGTTCGGACAGCTCCGCGGGCTGTGCGAACCCGGAAAGTCGGTCTTGCTGACCGCCCCGACGGTGGTCGAAGGCATCGTCGTCAGCGATTACCGCAGCCCCAACATGGAGCTGAATCCCAACCTGAACTACTATTCGGTCGATCTGGAGGAGAACGACCGCACGGTCTATGTCGAGGCCGCCGACGGCAGCTGCGGCATCCGCCTGCGTTTCGACGAGGCGAGTGAAAACCGGCTCGCCCGTTACGACCGCGTGCGCCTCGATCTCAACGGCTGCCGTCTCACGCGCACGGCCGCGCCCGACTGCATGACGCTGACGGGCGTGCAGGCGCTCAACGTCCTCTCGGTCGCGCCCGGCACGGCCGCGGATCTTCCCGTGAAGGAGCGGAGCGTCGCGACGCTCACCGACGACGACCTCTATACCTTCGTGACGCTGCGCGATGCGGAGTTCGTCTTCAAGGAGGGTTCCTACACCAACATCTGGGAGCCTTACGCCCAATCCTGCGGTGAACTCCACCACTACAAATACGACATCAACAACCGTATGGACGGCTGGGCGTCGCTCGTCCGCGACTCGGAAGGCGGTGCGATCTACATGCTGGTCAACACCCTTTGTGCATGGCGCCGCGCCGGCAAACCCCTGCCGCAGGGCATGGGGCCGCTCTCGGGCGTGGTGGTCCATACGCCGATGCGCCGTTACGGCGGTGACATGGGGCGCTACTCGATCCGCCCGCTCGACGAGGGCGGCATCGGCGTCAGCCGCAAGCGCAACTCCCCGTGGAAACGTCTCACGGGGTGGCTGCTCGACGGTTCGGCTGGCGCGTCGCTCGAATTCGAACTGCTCGGCTACCAAAACCTCGGAACCGAGGGCCGGAAGGGCGACCGGGTGCTCAACGACGCCGGAAGTTCGCGCGGTTATCTTTGGACCGACTGCGGCGCTTTCGTGCACGTCGACGGCGACTACAACGCCCTCGGGACGCAGAACAAGGGATGGGTCGGCAACGGTGCGGTGGTCTTCAAGGCTCCCGTGCCCGACTGGTACAAGTGGGACAACATGGGGCGCATGGTCGGTTCGAACGCCTTCTATATCGCCTTCTCGACCAAAAAAGCCCGCGGCACGGCCCTGCAACTCGCCTTCGAGTGGGGCGCAGGCAACCAGGACGGCAACTTCTCGTGGAATTTCCCGCTGGAGTGGAAGGCCGAATATGCGGTCGACGGCGGCGAGTTCCAGCCCCTTCGTGACGCCGCCACGGGCCGTGAGACCTTCGTGCTGCGTTCGCTGCCCTGGTGGGACAAGGTGATCGACGGCTCGGGCCATGCCGACCGCCTGCGCACGCCCTACGACTGCGGCATGGGTCTCCAGCAGCGCATTTTCCGTCTGCCCGCCGAGGCCTTCGGCCGTGAAGAGGTCGTCGTGCGCCTCTCGCCCGCCTCGGGCCTGTTGTCGCAGATTCGCGGCAATCCCTCCGCCGACGTGCTGATCCCGACCTCGGTGGTCCGTAAAAACAGCAAACAAACCACCGTCATCCGCTTCGGCACGATCACGGTCGATTACAAATAACCCCAAAACAGAACCTGAACATGAAATCCTGCAAGATATTACGCTACGGCGCGGTGTGCGGCCTGGCGGCCCTGGCGGCCGTCGGCTGCTCGGTCGATGACGCCGAAACCATCCGCGTGCGCGAACTCACGGCCGCCGAGCACGAACTTTTCGTTCCGGCGTCGGGCGGAACCGCCCAGATACAGCTTTATTCCAACGGCCGGGTCCGGGTCGAGGCGCTCAACGACATCGGAGGCTGGGCTTCGGTCGACCGGTCGGAATTCGACGGCGACCGGATGGTTTCGGTCACCTTTACGGAGAACGATTCGTTCCGCCGCATGGCCAAACTGCGCTTCGTGCTCGACGGTGGCACACGGGCCGACACGGTCTGCATCAAGCAGTACGGCGTGGTTCCGTCGCTCGAATGTCCGGCTCCCTACAAGGCGATCCGCGGCAGCGTCGAGACCTTCACCCAGTTCGAGATCGACACCAACATCCCGCTCGGGGACTTCGCTGTCGCGACTGCCTACGTCGGTCCGACCAGAGACTGGATTCGCAGCGTGCAGCCCGAGCAGGGCATGCTGGTCGTCGACACGAAACCCAACCCGGGCGACGACGTCTGCAAGGCGGTCGTCAACCTGAGCTACGTCGACGGCTGGGAGGAGACCTTCTCGGCCAACCTCTACATCACGCAGGCCGACAAGGACGACGAGTTCGGCCGCGAGGTGTCGTTCGCCGACGTGCGGGCGCTGGCGACGGCCGAAGGCACGGCCGTCGACGAGGATATTCTGATCGAAGGCATCGTCGTCAGCGACTTCCACAGCAAGAACATGGAGGCCAACCCCAGCGTTTCGTACGACAAGGTCGACGTGACGGTCAACGACTGCACGGCCTACCTCGAAAGCCCCGACGGCCGCTACGGCTTCCGCCTGCGCTTCGACACGCCGGAGGACAACGTGCTGGCGCGCGGCACGCGCCTCTCGCTCTCGCTCAGCGGCACGGTCCTCACGCGCGAGGAGAATCCCGAACGCTACACGATCAGCAGCCTGGTCGGCGAAAATATGGTCGAAAGCGTTGCCGGAGAGGCGATTCCCGTCAAGCAGCGCCGGATTTCGGAACTGACCGACGACGACGTCTACACCTTCGTCTCGCTCGAAAACACCGAATTCCTGTTCAAGGAGGGCAGCTATGCCAACGTTTACGAAAATTACAGCCTTTCGTCCGATGTCAACGCCTCGCAGACGGGCAACAACAACCGCATGGACGGCTGGGCGTCGCTGCTGATGGACGACGCGGGAAATTCGATCTACGCACCGGTCAACATGCTCTGCCTCTGGCGGCGTTCGGGCCAGGGCGTCCCGCAGGGGACGGGCACGACCCACGGCATCGTGGTGCACAACGAATTGCCGCGCTACGGCAACGTGGGGCGCTACCAGATCCGCGTGCTCGACGAGTCGGGCTTCGGCATGGAATGGGCCGGGGAGTCGGCCTATACGGAGTTTGCCGAATGGGACGGCAACCCTCACAAATACTCGTTCGGGACCTATGCCAAGTTCAACAGCCGGTATGCCTATAACCGGCTGGAGTCGATCACGCCGTCGGACGACATCTCGTCGGGCAAGACCGTGCCGAATGCCGAACTGTTCTGCGAAAACCACGTCGAAACCACTGCTGCCGAAGCCTGGCCCATTGCAGGAACGGGCAATTACAACAATCCGGAGGTCGGCTCGCTCGGAACGTCGCTCACCTGCAAAGCCTATTTCGTCAAGGCCGGCGTGAAGGGCTGGTATCGCTGGGAAGGGAACGAAGTGGTGGGTTACAACGGCCTGCGCATGGAGTTTTCGACCGCCTCGCTCAACGGCTCGCACATGCTCCTCGGCTTCTCGTTCGCCGCGGGGACCATTTCGGCCACCACCTCGAAAACCTATCCGGCGCACTGGTGCGTGGAGTATTCCGTCGACGGGGGACAGAGCTATACGCTCTGCCCGAGCGCCGCCACGGGCGCCGACTACGTGCACCTGCGTTCGCTGCCGTGGTGGGACGCTTCGCTGGCCGGAAACCGCTACAACACCTGTTCCTCGGCGGGTATCGGACTGACCGACCATCTCTTCCGCCTCCCCGCGGAGGTCTTCGGCCGGGAGCGGGTGATGGTCCGCATACGCCCCTACGACAAGGTGATGACCGTGCTGCCGCTCGTCTGGAACGGCGACACGGAAACCGCCGAGATCAGCGCCGCCACGACCTACGACAACCAATTGCGGTGGGGCGTCATCACCCTGCGTTACCGGTAGCGCCATGCTTGCGATCCGTCATACGGTATGTGTCCTGCTCGTCCTTCCGCTGCTCCTCGGGGGCTGCGGCGGGGACGGTGCGGACGACGGGGACAAACCCCGTCCGCCTGCGGGCGGCGGGGTGATCCTGCGGCTGAAGGTGGCTGCCGGGGAGTCCGGAATGCGTTGGGACTGGTCCGGGGAGCCGCGTGCATTGGTCAACGGCGTGGCCCGCACGGTGGGCTTCGACGCCGACGGAGTGCCGGTCGTGGGCGCCGATGTCTCTGCGGACGGTCTTTATACGGTTCATTTCCCGGCCGATGCTTACAGCCGCGCGAAGCGGGCCTTCGTGCTGCCTCCCGCGCAGTTTCCGGTTTCGGGCGGCAGCCTGCAGGCCGCCGCATGCCCGATGTACGGCACGGTCCGGACCACGGGCGATGCGGCCGACGTGACGCTCTCGCCGCTGTGCGGCGTCGTGCGGATTCCGCTCGCGGGCGATGCGCACATCGCTTCGGTTCGCGTCGAGGATCGCTCCGGAGGGGCCGTTTCAGGCCTGTTTCCGTTCGATCCGGCGACGCCGGAGATTGTCCGGAACGGCAATTTCGGGAACCTGCCGTGGGTGGTGCTCGACTGTGCCGGGACGGGCGGCGGGGTTCGGCCCGCGGCCTCCGGAACGGAGTTCTGCGTGGCGGTTCCCGCAGGCGATTACGCGTCGGGCCTCTCCGTCCGCGTCACCGACTGCGCCCACCGCTCGGCGACCTGGGACATTCCCGGTCCGTGCGCCGTCGCGGCGGGCGGGGTGAAGACCCTTGCGCCGCTGAATTACGCTCCCGGCGAAGACCTGCTCTTCGCCGAGCATTTCGACAACTGCGTCTGGGGGTGCGACTATGCTGCGGAAACGGGCGGTTACGGTGTCGGGGCCGGCAGTTCCGTGCCGTCGCCGGCCACATCGGCGGGGACCGAGGCGGCCTATGTCGCCAAAGGGGCCGGAACGCCCGGCAGCGCGCTTTTCGAGACCTCGGACTATAACTCCGCGCCTGCCGCAAGCGCGACGCTCGCCGTGCGCCGCGACTACCTGCGCAACCGCGGACTCTACGACTGGCAGCGGCTCTTTTACGCCGCGGAATATCGCGGCTGCCTGTGCGGCGGCGACGTCGGCGGTTACGGCAACCGGGGCATTCTGGTGACGCCCCGCATGGCCGCCGCCGGCGAACCGTGCTGCGCCGAACTGTCGTTCCGCATCTGCCTCGAACGGGGCATGGAGAGCGATGTGGCCTGCATGGCCGAGTCGGGCGTGCTGCTGGGGTGCGAGGTCGACGGCATGCCGGTCGATGTCGATGTCGCGACGGGGACCGACATTTCGCAGTCGGTGCAGGGCGTCACCCGTACGGCCGTCCTGCTGCGCGCCGCGAAGCTGACGTCCGGCGTGTGGCACCAGGTGCGGATGTCGTTCGGGGCCGTGGCTGCCGGAAGTGCGTTCCGCTTCATGCCCACGGTGATCCGCGACGTCAAAAACTGCTTCTGGATCGACGACGTGGAGGTTTGCCGCACGGGCCGCTACGCCCATGCGGGCGATTGCGTCACGGTCGAACCCACGACCGAACGCGCCGCCGCGGGTGAAGATGTCTCGCGCCTGCGTCTGCGTCCGAGCGCCGTGCTCTCGATGGCCAACGAGACGACCTACACCGTCACGCCGGGTTACGGCATGACGTGGATCTGCCCCAGCCTCTCGTCCGACGAGTCGGTCTGGACGCGGGACATCGCCTTCGCCGAAAAGCAGCTCGCCGCCAACGGCTGCAAGGTGTGGTGCATCCACCTGCCCTACGGATCGACGACCGCCGCGCGCAACCGCGATCTCTGCGCCGCGGGCGCCGACCGTGCCGCCTCGGTGGCCTTCTTCACGCGGGCGATCCGCGCCGTCGCACCCCTGAAGCCGAAAAACGTGCTGGTCCACTGCAACCAGACCCTCGCCTTCGGCGACGGCAGTTCGGCCGCGAGCCTCGCGCTGTCGCTGCACGAGTTGCAGACGGTCGCCGACGAGATCGGGGCGCACGTCTGTGTCGAGAACATGTCCTACGGCGTGGGCGCCGATGCCGCGGTGCTCGCCGCGGCCGTCGACGAGGCCAATGCGCTGGGCAGCCACCGGCACGAAGTCCGCATCGCTTTCGACACGGGCCACGCCAACCTCTATCTCACGCGCGAACAGCCCGGAAAGACCGTCGTCGACTGGCTCCGTACCGCCGGTGCGCGCATCGGCCAGCTGCACATTCACGGCAACCGCGGCTGGAACGGACGGATCAACGACGACCACCTGATGCCGGGCTACGCCGGGCGGCTGGGCTATGCCGACGCCATCGGGCGGGCGGGGCTGTGGGGCGAGTTCTACCATACACTGCTTGCCGAATGCCGCTACCGGGGTCCCTTCACCTACGAGATTTCCACCCGCACGTTCGGCACGGTCGCGGGGGAGGAGCGCAGCGACAACGTTTCGGCTCCGTGGACCATTGCGCATAACTACGACACTTACCTGTATCCCGCCTTCCGGGAGTACGCCAACCGAAAATGAACGCCATGAAAAAACTGATTTGTCTGCTGCTGATGCTCTGTGCGGGCACGGCGGCCTTCGCGTGGGGCGGGCGTGAACACCGCCTGATCGCCTATATCGCCGAAGCGCACCTCACGCCCCGCACCCGGCAGGTGCTCGATCGTTACCTCGATCAGTCGATCGTCGAGTATTCGACCTGGATGGACCGCTACCGCACGGCCCCCGGTTACGAGATCACGACCTACTGGCACATGGTCACCATCGACAAGGACGGCAACGTGCCGCCCGAACCTTTGCGTCCCAACGGCGACGGCGACGCCGTGCGCCAGCTCACGCGCGCCATCGAACGGCTGCGCAACTACCGTGAACTCTCCGATTCGACGGTCAACGTCAATCTCAAGTACGTCATCCACCTCGTGGGCGAGATGCACTGCCCGGGGCACATCTATTTCGCCGATCTGCCGGGCGGCATGGACGCCCCGCGGCACTACGACTTCTTTCTCCTGAAATACAAGGGTAAGGAGGTGACCTACCACTGGGTTTGGGACGGTTCGGTTTCGCGCCAGTATCCCGACTGGACCGAGGAGGATTTCCGCCGCGAACTGGACAAGTGGCCCGCCGAAAAGCAGCGTGCCGTGGGCGAGGGCACACCTGCGGACTGGGCGCTGGAGTGCGCCCGCAGCTGCCGCGTGGTTTACGACTGGGCCAAGCCCGGCGACGACATCGACGAGGGTTTTCTGCGGGAACACGGCGCCCTGCCCGTCGACCAGGCCCTGCGCGGGGCCTACCGGCTGGCGCGCGTCCTCAACGATTTGTTCGACAACTAAAACCTACCGATTATGAAACATACGATTCGAACGGCAATGTCCGCCCTGCTCTGCCTTGCCGCCGTCGCGGGCGTGCGGGCCGACGATTTCGCGGCGCTGCGGGCCGAGGCTGCGGGCCGCACGGTGCGACTGGCTCCCGGTACGCAGCTCGAAGCCCTTGTCGTCAGCGACTACCGCTCGCAGAACATGGAGCTCAACCCCAATGTCTCCTGGGACAAGGTGGATCTCGGCGAGAATCTCCGCACGGCCTATGTCGAAAGCCCGGACGGCCGTTACGGCTTCAGGCTGCGTTTCGCCGGCATCTACGAAAACCGCCTCGAACGGGGCGACCGCGTGCGGCTCGACCTGGGCGGCTGTTCGCTGACCGGGGAGACGGACCCCGAACGCTACACGGTCGACGGTCTGTGCGCCGCGAACGTCGAGGTGCTCGAACGCGGCGTCGCACTGCCCGCGAAGGAGCGGCGCATCGCCGACCTGAAGGACGAGGACCTCTATACCTATGTGACGCTTGCCGGAACGGAGTTTTTGAGCAAGCAGGGATGCTATGCGAACGTATTCGAATCGTGCGTCCAGCGGTCGCGGCTCAACGCTTTCGATCAGCCGTCGCGCCGCACCGACGGGTGGGCGTCGCTGCTCAAGGATGCCGACAACGGTTCGATTTACATGCTCGTCAATACCAAATGCGCGTGGCGGCGCGACGGCCGCGGCGTTCCGCACGGCGTCGGAGCCGTCTCGGGCGTCTTGGTCCATACCCCGATGCGCCGTTACGGAGGCGACATGGGACGTTATGCGATCCGTCCGCTCGACGAGCGCGACATCGCCATTCCGCGCGATACGGCCTCCTCCTACGCCGTGGTCGCCGAGTGGAACTGGGACCGCAATTACGACGGCGCCATCCGCTTCGAGAAGCAGGGCTACACGCCCCGCTCCCCGAAGTCGGGCGTCGCGGGCGACCGTGTCCTTCCCGACGCGGGCGAGGGGTTTCTCTCGACGACCTCCGGGGCCAGGATGCGGCTCGATACGGAGTACGACACGCGCTATGCGCAGGACGGCGACGGCAAGGCCATGCGCGTCAACGCCGCCCTGCGGCTCGATTCCGACACCCGCGACTGGTTCCGGTTCGACAACCGCGGCCGCATGAGCGGTGCGGAAGCCATCGTCGTCGAGACTTCGACCGAAGGCGTCGAGGGGCGCAGCCTCTCGTTCGATTTCTCGTTCCTTGCGGGCAACCACGACATCAACCGTTCGTGGGGTTATCCCGTGGAGTGGAAGGTCGAATATTCGGCCGACGGGTTGCCGTTCATAGATGCTGGGCGTATTTTCGTACTGCGGCCGGTCGTTTACAACGACGCCGTGATCAAAGACCTCGGCCTGCGCCGCCTTTCGTACGACGCCGCGTTGGGATTCACCGAGTACAGCGTGCCGCTTCCGGTTTCGCTGCTCGGGCACAAACGGCTCACCGTGCGGTTGACGCCCGCTTCGGCCGTCATGGCCACGATTCCCGAGAATCCGGCCGACGACTCGGCCGGCGG
>OGOQ01000531.1_pt1 | contig 37489 bp, 52 predicted proteins | sample 1552691 | NCBI WGS metagenome assembly OGOQ01 (sample SAMEA2580209, study PRJEB22360) | human gut metagenome | biome: human gut; feature: human-associated habitat; material: faeces | place: Denmark | collected 2008/2010
CGGGTAACTGTTCGGGTACGATTTTTCTTGCGTCATCAAAGTAAAGTTCACCTCCCGTGTCATACATTGCTTCATATGCCTGCTTTGCATACTTGTCGATTTCGCAGTATCCGACGCACTCAAAACCACCTATTACTTCAAGTCCTGAACGGAAACCGCCGATGCCTGCAAACATATCAAAAAATTTGATTGCCATAAATCTTCATTCCAGCGAAGATTTATAGATTAAAACTCACCTCACATTCCCATAGTCATTCCGCTATCCTCATCAGGAGTTTCATTTTCAACTTCTGATTTAGATTGGTTTTCTGCTTCGATTTCTTCCTGCGTAAGCTTTCTGAATGTGTCCTCACCGGGAACGATACCAATGGTTCGATTGTTATCCCATTCAGGGAATATTGTTCCCATTGAATCAACAAATTTAACTGTTCCTCTTGTTCCTGCCGGAACAGGTGCGTAAGGATCCTTCATACTGATAAGCTCAATTCTTGTACCCGGCGGATACAATTTCTTTGTGCTTTCAGCGATTCTGCGCTGTCTTTCATATTCATTCAAGTTATACATCTCCTTTTTTGTTATTCATAAAAAATATTTTTGTCGGACTTCTGATATACACCATAAATACACAACCTTCCTAATTAGTTAATCTCTGTTTCTAATTGTGAGAGCAAATTCTTTCCGTCAAGTGCAGTAAGCACACCAAACCATTCTGACCGGAAAAAGCGTTCGCAGTCATTAAGAATTAACCTTGCTTCATGGTTATGAATATTCAATTTTAAATCCTTGCGAGCTTTTCTGTAATCATCAACAGCCTGCAAAATTATTCCGTTTGCTAATCTTTCATATCCTGTATACATAACCTACCTCTTTAAACTATTATTTTTTTGCATAAAAAAAGAGTTGAAATTATATTTCTATAACTTCAACTCTTTATATCAATATTGATTTTTATTCAGTATTAGCTCTTACATTATCATACCGTTTGCGATACTTATTCTTTTTACTGCAATAATACTTTTCAACCTCATAATAAGGAATCCAAATACCGCAATCTTCGATTTTTTCATAAACAGCAGAAACTATTTCTTCATTTCTTCTTGAATCAGGTGCTTTTCCAATTTTATCGTAAGCATTCTTGTATTCATCATAAAGCCAATTACTAATTTTTTCTTTCTGTGAATTCTTCAGATGTCTGAATTGCTTATCGGTCCTGATAAGCATACCGTCACTTTTTATATGATTTTTTCTCGACATTGATTACCTCAAAATATGGACAAATATTCATCAAGCTCAGAAATGAAATCAGACTATAGAATTCTTATTTTCGATTAAACCTTGTAATTTCTTAACAGCTTCATCTTTACTGTCAGATTCCTTTACAATCCTTAATACTTCATCCATCAAATTCTGAAACTCATTATCAGTCATATATGCCATTCTAATCACTCCAAATTAATTATATGAAAAAAGGTCCGTAGATTGCTCTACGAACCTTCGTGGCTCCCCCAACTGGGCTCGAACCAGTGACATCATGATTAACAGTCAAGATGTTTATTTATAAAAGTTCAGTGTTTATCGGCACTTTCAGCTTTATAAATAAAGGTCTGTAGTTTATTTGTAGTAAAAATTATAATTGTATTGATTGGTATTTCGTAGTATAAATTAAACAAAGACAAAGCCCCTCGACTACCATTTTGGTACTCGAGGGGCTAAACTTATGTATTATTCTTTTTTATCGGTATCATAATCAGTCTTACTGTCAACCGAGTCTTTCAATCTGTGTACAATTTTAACTAAAAACGGTGGAATCGGTGTTCCAAGCTCGCTCAGATTTTCGAGAATACTTATAAGCTCATTGATGATAAGCCATACAGCCACAATCAATCCAAAGCAGTAACTGCTGTAGTCAATTCCCACGCTTGCGAGTCCTGCGCAGATAAGATAATCAACAACACCGCCCACGCATACGAGAACAAGATAGCTCAGTTTCTTGAGTATGCCAATCAAGCCTGTCTTGCTCTTAATCTCTTTATTTTTGTAGGCAGATGCCATTCCTGTGCAGTAATCTATAACCATTACCGCAAAGAGAACAAGAACAGGAATTAATAAGATGTTAAAATAAGCTGCCAATGCACCGATAGCTACTGAAACAGTAGCCTGAATAACATTGTCTTTCATAGTTTAGTTATACCTCCAAATCAAGTTAAAGTAAGCTCAATACGGTCAATAGCCTTGCCCTTTGTTCCTGCGTATCCGTCCTGCTTGCTGTCCTTTTCGTCATCGTGCTGCCAATCGTAATAGTCTTCATTAACTGCAGAAACTCTGTATGTAGCCTTATAGTAGCTGCCGTGTGCGGACTTAACATCAGCAGGAGTTGTATAATAAATCTGTACAGCATCAATATCCATTCCGAGAATACCGGCATAGCCGTTTACATCATCATTAAGATTAAAGCCTGTAACCCAGCTAAGCCAGTGACCGCATTTAATATGCACTCTGTACTTAATCTTACCTTTTGTTACTCTGATTGCAAGACCGCTGATTGCCTCGCCGGCAATGCCTGCGAAGTCTGATAAACCTTTTACAGTTGGTAACCACTTACCGCCTGCAAATACGCAATATTCAATCGTAGGTTTATCATCTTTTTCAACTTTTGATTCCTCTTTGCTTTCAGAATTACTCTCAAGTTTATTTAAAAACTGTTCTTTCCACAGCTTGTCCTTTGCTGATGAACCGCACCAGAAGCCCGGGCAGATTTTACCGTTAGCATCATAATGGCGAATTACTTTGTCTTTTTTGATGTTATACTTTTTTATAAGTCGTTGAGCAAGTAAGATTACATTTTCAAGTGTCTTGCCTGTGCATTCTGTTGTTGAACCTGCAATTTCAATTCCGATTGAACGGCAATTAATATCCCAGTCGCCTGCATGCCAAGCAATATTTTTGTCAGCAACCGAGCGAACAACAGTTGTATCATCAACAAAATAATGTGCAGATGTTTCAACTACATTATTCTTAAAGTAGTTACCGTTGTTTTCTGCTGTGTCGCCGTTGTTGCCGGTGTAATGAATAACAAGTGTATCAATTTCAGAAGATTTTCTGTTGCTCTCTGTGAAATTACCTTTATTGCACCATATTTCTTTAAATTTATACGACATATTTATACCTCCCATACTGCCATAACCGCATTATAATATTCTTCCGAAAGCTGTTCTTTTAAGATTGACTTATCCTCATCACAGTTTGTGTAAGCGTTGCGAACATTGCCGCCGACCTGCACATCTTCGCCGTTAAGGGTTATAAACTTCTGTCTTAATACGCTTACACTGTCTTTTGTGAGCATATCGAGTGTAATTCTTTCTTTGATTTCCATAGTAACTCGCTCCTTATCTGATTATGTAAGTAATAATGAAATTGATTTTTTCGTCCTCTGCAAAAATGTCCGTTGAACTGACATAAATCCAAGAGCCGTCAAGTCTGATGTTTATTAATTTATTTGCTGTTGAATATACAACAAAACTAGACAACCTACTTTCGTTTTTTGCCGCATACGGTAAACCTGACATCTGAATATATTTTTTATGAGAGAGCAGTGCCGTAATATTGACCGATACAGTTACAATATTACCATTTTTAGAATATACAAAACTGCCCTCGCAACCAGCATATATTTCTTGGGCTGGTGCTAATGTTCCTGTACCACTCTCAAAATTTGAGCTATCATATTTAGCCGCAAGCGACTTGTCTGTCGCTGTTTTGTTGTCTGTTACGGTCTGACTCAGAGTACTGATTGACTCATCAGCTGAGGACTTATTGTCTGCAATCTGCTTGCTTAGCTGAGCGACTGCATTGTCTACACTGTCCTTATCAGCTTTAAGATTAATCTTCATTGTCACTGTTTCGTCAATGTCTGTTATTTCATCTTCAAGCTCTGTTTTATCTGCCTTTGCAGATAAGGCTGTGTTAATCGCAATTATTCTCTCACTTAGCGTGTTGATGTTGCCACCCGCAAGCGCTATGTCTATGCTGTTGTTGTAGATACCGTCGTCCATACGATTTAAGTTTGTTGCGTTCAGCGCCGGAACAGCTCCGTCAACCCAATTAATTTTGCTGTAACTCATTTATCTCATCCTTTCCTAAATATTCTGTACCTTCTGCCGTCAGCCTTACTCTCATGCCGTTAGTGCCTTTCAGCGTTCGTTCAAGGATAAAACTGTCGACCGTTTCCGTGTCCGTAAAGCCTGTTTTTATGCTCACCTTGTCGCCGCATTCGAGCCACCACCTACCGTAAACATCAGCTTTAAAAGGCCTGTAAGCATACAAATTGTCAAAGATGTAGTTGTTACCTTTATTATCGTTAAAACTTGTAACAATACCTGCAATGTCGGTACAGCACGCAGTAATTAGGTTGTCCGATATATACCAACTTTGTTTTTCTTCTTCTGTATGACCGTACGAAAAATAGCTGTCCTTGTTGTACTTAAACTTAATAAGATTAATACTGCGTGTTGTGTATTCCTCAAAGTCGAGGTTGCTGTAGTTGTCAACGACCTCGGTTTTAGGATTTAAAATTTGAATAAACTTTATCTTGCCCTCTCCGCTCATAATTGCAAAACAAGCATTAAGTTCGCAGTACGCACTCAACAAGTCCGCTATCGTGGTTTTGTCATTGAAAACCGATTTTACAAGATCCAATTTCAGCGACAGCTCATTGCTGTCATTAAAGCCTGTAAATTCGTTTTCGTAATCATAATCCTTTAAAAAGCTGCTGCAGAGATATACTCTCAAATCATATAAACTTATTTTTGGCGAATAAATCGCAAGGCTTGTAAAGTAGTTGTAAGCGTATTTTTGTGAAGCGAGATATAAATCGTCATATGCGATAATTTCCTTTACCGCCCTGTTTTTCTGTCTTGATGAGCTGTTGACAGTACCGCAGAATAGCGACACCTCAATAATTCCGGACTGATAACCGCAATATAAATCTACACTCGGCAATACTGTATCCGAGGGAAATAAAAGCCCCTTGCTGTATGACTGTTTCATTATAACTTTAATGCGTTTGCCGTTGAGCTCTGTGTCAACATTTATCACTCTTACAGTAAGCTGACCCGCAATACAGCCGCCGAGTTTAAACTCCTTGCCGTCACTGATTGCCTGCGTAAGTTCAAGACTTTCAGATACAATATTCTCGCCCGTGATGTCGGGAATATCCTCGTCAGGAAAGCTGATAATTATTTCCCTTTGCAAGCTGTCATTGAGCAGTTGCTTTTTGACCTCATCTGTTAAATTTATCATACCGCACCCCCTTAATACTCAATAAGTTCAATGCTTATCGGGTTGTAGAGAATATCGGTCTTGCTTGCGTCCATAACCGAAAACTCAATATCGGGAATATAGAAATATCCGCTGTCATATGAGTTAGTTTCATCGTTCCAATATGTAACATAGCATTTGCGTTGTACTGTGTTCACGATTGCAGAATTAATAATATTCTGCATATTGATTTTCTCGTTCAAGTGCAGAATGTGGGTAGAAAAAGTAATGCTTGTCTTACCTGTCGGCAGTGTTGACCGCTGTAAACTGCCGTTATCGTCACGCTCGGCATCGTTGTCCATACGCTGATCAGGTGTTGACGAATATTCAGCGAAATAGTTATTAGGAAATTCGGTATTTCCGAATTTTAGTAAATAACCTTTATAATTTGACATACTGCACCTCCTTTACTCAAATGCCGATTTGCCGTTATGGCGGTTTTTATAAAGTTCGTTTTGCTTTACGATTTCGTTAAAAATATCATTGCCATTAATTTCAGCGACAAACTGATAGTAGTTACCGCCGTTGTTTCTGAATATTACGAACATCTCATACAGCTTTTTAAGATACGACAGAATTTCGCCGAGAATTACCGTATCCTGACCGTCCGAATTGTCGAGCATACCTTGTAGCTTGCTAAGCGGCGCAACAACTTCCGGGTTGCCCGAATTAGCTCCTGCGTTATCTCCGACTACCGCAAGTGTCGGTGCTTTGACAAGTCCGCCTTTGGCGAGCCTTGGCAAGGTAACCTTATTAAGCCGACCTGCGTGCCATTCCTGCCCAAACAACTTGCCTATCGAATTTGCAACCGTGTCCACACCCGACAACATTTTATTGATTGCAGAAATAAAGCCGTTTATAAAGTTTTCAAGTCCTGTTAGTACATTGTTAAGAGGAGTTTTTAAAATGTTATAAATCGGAGTGAACACATTTGAAAAGATTGTTTTTATAGGTTCTAAAGCATTTCTTATATTATTTAACATCATGGTAATGACACTCTGTACCTTTATACTTGTATCAGATAAACCATTGACAAGACCTAAAACTGTATATTGTCCACGCTTATACATTTGTCTTGAAGGTGAATGTATATCCATTGCACTGTCATATTCGCTTAATACAGTGTTAGCAAGTCCGTTGCTGTTTTTAATGAGAGCGTCTTTATAAGTTTGAGTACCTTTGACTAAACCGATTACTGTATTTTTACCGCTATCTTCCGCCGCTACTTTAACATCACTTAGTGACTTCCAAATCTTTTCTCCATTTTCATCCGTTGCGGAAAGAATATCATTTTGTGAAATCATCTGCTGATTATATGCCATTAGCACCGCCGCTGCATCAGAATAGTCTCCGTTCAGGACTTTTTGAACATCTATCAAATCATCGTTAGTCATAGTAAGCTCATTAACTTTTGCGGTAGCCTCATTATACTGCTCTTTCAAATCGTCATAAGCATTACACATTTCCTTAATATCGTCATACATTTGACTCTCTTCTCTAAAGTTGATACCACCGTTGATAGTACCGTAACTTTGAAAGAAATCATTCATTGTGTAACCACGGCTGGAGAGTTTTTTCTCCAACTGCGCATAAGCAGAATCAATTTCATTCATTTTTGAACTCATTGTTTCTTTGACTTCTGATAAATTCTTATTAGCTGTAATCTTTTCAAGCGCATTTTCTTGCTGTAATGCTGACAGAGCCGCAGCATTTGCGGCTTTCTGATAATTATTAATGAGATTGTTAAGTTCCGAAGATACTTCGCCCAAATCGCCTTTAAGATTCACTGTATTATCATCACTTATTTCAACATATCTATCCCAAGTATCTTTAAATCCGTCAACATTGTCTTCAAAATAGGTAACAATAGTTTGTAATTGAGCCATTTCTGAGGGTGAAAGTTCTGCTTTATTAAGCAAAGTTTCGAGCTTTTCTTGATAGTCATCAATCAAAGTGTTTTCAGCGTATTTTTGGTCAAGAGTATTAAGAGTATTCTCAACCTTTTCGGTAATACCGTCACAGGTACCCTGCAAATCATCTGAAATACCCTGCAACTCATCACAAAATTTTTTTGCCTCGGAATTGCTCCACCTGCAATCGTTGTAAGCCTGTACGGCTAAAACAATACCCGTTATTGCGCTAGCTATAACAAGCAGAGGGTTAGCTGAAATCACAGAGCTAATATTTTTAACTGCTGATGTGACTTCACTTATACCGCTCGCAATAGCCTTACCTGTCTTGAATGTGATAACTGCCGTGGCAACAGCACCGATACCTCCAGCTACTGCTTTTAACACAGACGGACTTATTTTTTTTATAATATCTGAAATACCTTTAAGTGCTCCGGCAAATGCATTAAGCAAATCAGGTACAACCTTTTCAATAGTCCACTTTGCCAAAGGTAAAAGAATAGTTTTATAGGCTTGTTTTAGCTTATCGCCACAGGCTTCTGACAAATCACGAAAAGCTCCGCTAAGTGTTTCAGCCGCTTTTGCAACAGGGTCAAGGTTTAGATTTTCAAGCCACTCAAGCCTGATTTGCGACATATCATCAAGGAAACCTGTTATATCCTCTACTATACCGAGAATGTTCTCCCATATTTTCTTACCTGTATTGTTTTTATCCCAAGCCTCTTTTATCTTGTTTCTTAGCGTTTCTGTGAAATTATTGCAGTTGCGAATAATATCAAGTATATTACCCCATATTTTCTCGCCCTTGCCGTCATTCCACACTTCTCTGAATGTGTCACCAACAGTATTTACAAGTTCGACAAGACTGTTCCACTTGTCGATAAATGACTGTACAACGCTGTCGCCTAACCCTGCTTTATCCCACGCTTTTTTGAAAGCTCCCGCAATGTCGCCAATCGTGCTGAATGCAGTATCAAGCAAAGAATTGATGTTTTCAAGGAATTTTTTACCTGTACCGTTATTCCATACATTTCTCCACGATGTACCGATTGAAGATACTACACCTTTAATATTTGTTAGTGCAGTTTTAAAACTTTCAAGCGTTTTGCTTTGGGTTAAGCTGTTAGTTTTTTTGCTGACCGTTGAAGTAACACTGCCGTTGTTTACAGTAGTAGAACCGCTTTGCGTTGTATCTGTTGCTGTTGTGTCAGTTTTCGTAAGAATATTCAGTTTGTCAAAACCTGCTATACTGCGTTTGGCTTTTTCTGCACTGCTTGCTACATTATCAAGCGCAGTGGAACTGTTACTTGCCTCATCACTCAAACCTTGAGCAGCGTTAGCCGCAGTTGAAATATTACTTGCAGTATTACTGCCATCGAAATTAAAAAGGTCGGATAATGAATTAACCGCATTTTTTGCATATTCTGTAAGTTTTGTGATAGCTGATGACAACTTTTGCACAATGTTAGTTGCCACCTGAAGAATAGGCTTACCAATAACCGCAAGCAACTGATTCCAACTCTCTTTTAAGTTGCCTGTTACATTTTCCCAACCGTCTGATTCTCTGCTTGCCTGGCCCAATGCACCTGAGAGCTTGTTAGCGTCCTTTACCATTTCAAGCAAGGTAAGCTGTTTTTGTGATTCTGACAGTTCGACAAAAGATTTGCCATACAGCTTATTAGCCGCTGCGTTTCTTGTAGTTTCTGTACAAGACAGACCAAGGGCTGCATCGTTTTCAAAGTTGCCTTTGAGAAAAGATTTAAGGCTTTCTGCGGTGTCCTCGAGTGAACGGTCATAATATGCCGCACTGTCGGCTGTTACCTGTAAAGCCTCTTGCATCATATTCAATGCATTGGCACTGTCCATACCTGTGGTTTTTGCAAAAGCATAAATACTCGTTCCCACACCCTGCAAGCGTGTTTTCAAAATACCGCTGTTTTTAGATACCGTTGCAATAGCACTTTCAGCTTGTGACTGCATTGAGCCAAATGTCTGCTCAAACTGCGAATTTGCGGCATTAACCTCTGCCGCCGATTCAATGCACTGCTGGCCGAATTTCTTAACAGCGGCAACCGAAAAAGCAGCCACAACCGCTGTACCGAGTTTTTTTAACTTAGCAGACATCTTATTGCTTACGCTGTTTGCCTGCTCCTGCACTGCATTAAGCGATTTAGAAAAGTCTTGCCTGTTCAGTACAAGATTTAAGCCGATTTCGCCAACTGTAGCACTCATTTCTCACACTCCTTTCGATATAAAATAAAGGGCGTAACGAAATGTGACACCCTTGTGGTATAAAAACAGCGCACACCCGAAGATGTACGCTGTATAATTTGATAAAATTTTAGCCACCCCGTTTGGAGTGGCTTTTACATTGTTTTTAAATCAATTATGGTCGCCAATGACAATTAGGACATTCTGCTATATTGCTATAAGAATTAACGCAATGGCATTGTGGACACTCCCATTTATCATTACTAACAGGTTTTTGCTGTTTGTTACTGTTATGCGGTAAATGGCAGTTAGAACATTCCGTTGCCTCTGCTTTATTCATGCAATGACATTTAGGGCATTCCCAATCTGTTGTTTTGGTAATCACTGAATTTTTACCCGCACCTAATTCTTCGAGGTATGCAAGTATTTTTGCGATGCCCCCAAATATTAGACATAAAAATACAGTTGATACCCAGCATACAAGCATTAAGGTAACATTAAAGCTACGAGTTACCGTATCGGTAAGAATGTTTGTATGTACGCTTTGGAACATTGCACCTAAAATTACTCCTCCGACTATACCAAGTACCAGTAACGCAACTGTTAAACCTTTGTAAAATTTGCTGTTCATAAAATCTCTCCTTTTATAATAAAATGTTACTTTATTTCACATTTTCTTTATATTACCAAAAATATACATAAAAGTCAAGATTTTTATAAAAATAAACAAAATTGTATGCAATATTTACATATTAGCAAATATCATTTCAAAGTCATGCAAGGCTGTGTTTATGTCAGCCTGCGTGCGTTTATTTGCTGTGCGTGAACGCCACTTGTTGCGTATTTTATGTTGAGATGATGTAAAGTTCTTCAAAACATTTTCATCGTTTTCAAGGCGAATTTGAGCCGTTCTTGCAAGAGGCGTGTCAGCTCCCAAGCCACACAGCAGAGAGCTGAACTCCGCCCAAGTCATCTTTTTAAAATCTTCGGAGTAAATGCTCACCCCGTACTCTGACTTAAAACTCGATACGATTAAATCGAAATCATCTATTAAGTCGTAGCCGGGGTCTGAATTTCCCCCTCGCTGTCCTCGTCAGCAATAAGCTCCGTTGCTGTTCTGATGAGCGTTGAGAGGTCGGCAAACGAGAGATGAAGTTTTGCAATCTTTTCTCTGTTCTCCTTATCAAAAAGAAGCTCAAGAGCCGATAAGATGTCCGATGTTTTTACGCCGTCCTCGCTGTCAAAAAGCGCAACCGTCTTAATGAAAGAAATTGCGTCGTTGTTGACCTCAATTTCTGTGCCTTTGATAACAAGTTTTGGCTTTTCGTCAAAATTAAGTTTGTTTGTAATATCAATAATTTTTGACATACTTTATACCTCCTTAGGCTGCAGGTGTGTATTCGGGCTTGCCGTTTGACATAACCTCAAATTCAAGAGGTGCAACACTTGTGCTTGCGCCTGCGCCGTTTGCTGTTACAGAGATAACCGCATTCTTGAAGAGTACGCTTGCACCGTTCGGGAAAGTCCACTTAAACGGAAGCTGTGCGGCTGTGCCGTTCTTAAACGCAAGCTCTGCGATTTCATCGTTGCCTGCGTCACCGATTGTACGCTTGCCCTTTACAGAGATTGTGACGCTCTTGGCTGTCATAAGTCTTGACTTCCAACCCTCGCTCTCAAACGCTGTCCATTCCTCAACGCCGTTGTCAAATGCAACCGAAAACTCCTCGCAATTTGCGATTGGAGTTGTGGCTGTGTCTGTACCTGTCTTACCTACCGCAAACTGATTTTCATAACATGGATAAACTCCACTTGATACTGCCATAATTATTTACATCCTTTCATAATAAAATTTAACTTCAATGACTTGCTCATAAACGCCCTTGTCGTCTGTGCCTACATCGACAGGCTCGGGTGTGAGCAGTTCAATCATATAAATTGTGTGTTTGTTGATTTCAACATCTTTTACACTGTAAAGCGTTTCAAATAAACTGCGTGCCTGTCGCTCTGTTTCATTTGCGTTGTTGTTCCAATGCAAGAGTAAAGACACGCTGATTGTGTTGTATGTACTCTCGTCACCAATCGCCCTTACAGGCGCACCCGACTGCTTGAGAGAGTACACGCCGATTGACTTATCCTGTTTGTTGTCGAGCTTGCCAATGTAGTAATGCTCAGCATTTGTTACACTTTTCAGCCAATCTCTGACGTCTGATAAATAAATCAAAGTCCTGCCTCCTGTTTGTAAAATCGTGCAAATGCCTTTTGACAAAAGTTTTGTCGTGCACCGCCCTTGAGCCAAGGTGTAAGCCACTTGCCGCCTGCATTCTTGTTTGCACCGTGTTTTTTACCGTCCTTGTCAACCCACACGGCGCGGTGGAATTTATATTCGGGATGAAAATACAACCGTCTGGCATACGGTGTACTCGATACGATTTTTGTTTCACCCTCGGCAAGATTTGCATAATCAGCAAAGGTGCTTTCGTTCTGCAAATTACCCGTATCAAAAGGCATAACCTGACTGTTTTTAATCTGTCTAAGCAATGCGTCTGTGGTATTTCGCAATGCCGTTTGCTGTGCTGTATCAAGCTGTTTTAGTACAGGCAGATTCAGCTTGATTTTTGATGTTACAGAAAAGCTCACTAAATCACATCCAATTCCGTAAAATTCACTGTGCCGTCAGGGTTGCGGTGCTTAATGCCTTGCACAATGGTTCTTTTTTCGCCGTCAAGCACCACATAGCCGCTGCTTAAATTCGGACAATCGGGTGCAAGGTCACCGCTAAAAAGCAAAACAGCCGACACCTGAACGATTTTCTGTTCTTTGGTATAGACTGTTTTGGCTTTAGACTGCATATTGCACAAGGAATTGCCGCCGTGCAGGACGGCTGACGGATACAGGCTGTCGGAGGGATACAGATTTTTACATTCAAACACGGTCAAGGGCGCTCCGTCCTCGGAAACACCCTCGCCGTATATTGTCACCTCAACAGGAGTTTTACAGAACTGCTTTTTTACAAGTGGCGGAAATTTCAAAACATATCACCTCATATTGCAGGATAACAAAGCCCTGTTGATTTAAGCAGAGAGTAGAGGTCCGCAGGAATTGCCACGCCGCTTATGCACATCAAATTCCAACTTGCGCCAAACTCCATACTCACACCGTTGATGTTGTAATTTTTCAGATAGGAAGAAATCATATCGGCATTTTCTTTTTCAAAAGCAGTAAGTCTGCTATGCACTCTGCCGATGATTCTCTTCTGCATTTCCGAAAGTTTTTCAAAATCAATGCGGTTAAAGGTCAGAATGTCGATGTGCTCGGCGGAGATAATGCTGTTTTCATCTCCGCCCTGCTGTTCAATGTAATCGGTATACATTACGCAACCGCCGTAGTATCAACATCAACATAAATACTGTCAATCTTGCCGTCTTTGCCGTTAGGGAAAACAAATGTATCGGAAAGTGTACGGTTCTGATAGAGCCAACCGTCACCCTCTGTATGTGCCCCCGGTGCAAAGAAGTAAATACTTGAAATCTTCGGTACAGTCTTGCAGGTATCACCACAAGCGACAAGAACATTGATTTTGTGACCGCCTGTGGCAGGTTCAAAACCACCGTTAGCAGGATTGAAGTTGAAACTGTCATAGAAACGCTCATCGTCAATAACCTCGATAATAGGGCAGCCGTCAATCTCGGTTACTCTTGTTTCAATTCCCATACCGCCCTCGGCAATCTGGGTAAGCTCAATTTTACGGGTAAATTCTGTTGACTGCTCAAGGCAATCCATAATGTTTGATGTTACATAAGCAACAAGTGTGCCTCTTGCCTTGTATCTGCGGAGCTTGCCGGCTGAAAGAATAGTCTTAAGCTTTGAGTAAGCGCTTGCTTTGGTCCATTCGGTTGACTTGGTAGCTGAATGATAGCCGTCTGTTGCCTGCGCCTTTGTGGCAACCTTTGAGAAGAAAAGTGCGTCTGTTTCGGGAGCAACCTGTGTCTGCTCAAACACCTTTGAAATATTCTCAACCTTAGCGGTTGCGTTAGTTTCGTCAACATCTGCCTTATCCACAAGGAACTCAATATCTCTGTCGTGCTCGCAAGTGAAAGGAACATCTGTCTGTGTATATTTGCCTTTGTTCCAACCGCCCTCTCTGCTGTGGTTCTTAAAGCCTGTTGTTGACATCTGTGTAAAGTGGAATGTTCTTGCACCCACCCATTTTACATTTGAAGTGATGAATGGTGAAGTAAGTGTGCCCTGCATAAGAATTTCGAGCAAATCCGGGCTGAACTGCTCTGCATAGTTATTTGTGTTTGCCATAGTTAAATTGTCCTTTCTTAAATATTAAATCTGTTCCATTTCTTTGTCGGAACGCTTGAATTTTGCTTAGTACCGTCTGATGTACCGTTACCGTCGCCGCCGATTTTCTGAACACCGCCAGCGTTTTCGCTTGCGTTTGCTTTGAATGCAGGAATATCGTCAAGCACTTTCTTAACCGCCTCGGTAAGCTTTTCTGTGTTGATTTTGCCATCTGCCGTTACAGCCGAAAAGTCTGCCATTTTAAGCACATACGGCACGCTTGTTACGTCAACGCCCTGTTTTACGGCTTCGAGGGTTGCTGACTGATTGACTTCTGCCGTGAGCTTTGCGTTGTTTGCGGATTCAACTTCCGACTGAATTTTCGCAATGTCGGGTGTGTTCTTGGCTTTCTGCTCCTTAAAAGCACCGATTGCCTGTTTCATCTCATCTGCTGACAATCCTTGCTCTTTGAAGTATGACTTTAAAACCGTGTCCTCTGTCACGCTCTGCTTGCCTGTAATAAGGCTTGCGAGCTTGTCATAGTCAAATGCAGGTGCAGGGTTGCCCTGCGGTGTCGGCTGTGTTTCGTTGGGGGTAGGTGTTGGGTTATTTTCTGCCATATTTTATCAATCCTTTCAGTTATCGGGTGTCTCCCGTAATCAGTTTATAGAGTGTCTCTCTGTTTCAGTTTTGCTCGGTGTCTCCCGTAGTTTAGCGTCTTCGGACAATAAAAAAGCACCTGTGCAGTCACTCACAAGTGCGTTTTAAGCTGTTTTTGTTGTCTTTCTTTTCGGCTTTTCCGTAGCGTTTGGCTTATTTTCCGTAACGTTGGACTTAACCTCTGTCGCAAAACCACCGTCAATGAGTTCCTTTGCTCTCTGCTCGGAGCATTCAAATACTTCATTAATTGGTCTGTTAATAAACCCATCAGTTTTATCGTTGAACGATGTAATTACTCTTACTTTCATTTTGTCACCGCCTTTCTAACCCGTCGAAATCGACGGGTTTAAATACAAAAAAGCACTCTGATTTCTCAAAGTGCTGATTTGATGTATTAAGTTTTATCTTGGCAAGTTATAGGCAAGTTAAAAAGTCCGAAAACAAGCCGTTTTTACGAATTGTAACCCTTTACGGGCAAGTTAAAATAACAAAACCGCTCTTTTTAGTGTTTAATTACCCTGTTTTCAAACTTCTTGTACGCATCAAAGTACATTTCGTCTTTGTCACCGTTGTATGTACACTCATAATACATACCGTCACGGAGCGTTGTTGACAGAAGTGCTTTGCTGTTTTGCAGTGTTTTACAAGACCAAACAACGTATACGCAAAAGTCGACTTCGCCGTCTGATTTATCAAGATGTTCTGTTGTATAGTCTTTTACTGTCCTTTTTGCAAGTTTCAAAAATTCTTCATTAGTCATTTCACATTTCCTTTCGCATAAAAAAAGCACTCAATCCGATTGATTAAGTGCTTTAATTGGTTATTGAATTTTTAGTATAACAAACCCTCTCTTGTTACGGAGCGGTTAAATTATGCCATTATCTTCAAGAAATTGCTTTTTTTCTTTCTCCCTAAGTTTATTATAAAGCGCTTCGGCATCTTTTACTTCTTGGGGAGCATCTTCACGCAAAGTTACGTCTAAACCATTTACCACAAGATACGGTTTAAACATATCCCAAAGAGATTTCTGTTCTTCTGTTTGCATTAATCTCATTGTATCAACCCCCTAAAAGTTGCTTAACTCTATACTCATCATAAACTTCATCCATAACTTTATCTCTTAAACAGTCAAAAGCATACTCGCTTATATCACTTATATTATAACCGCTTCTTATCAATTTTTCAACCTTTGGAGCATAAATTTTATTAAGATAATCGCAATATGCGTTATAATCGGTAATTTTACCGAATTTTTGTCTGTATTTCTCGGCATCTTGCCAATGGATAAGCTCATGAAGTACCGAACTCAATTCACTGTCAGAACAAGCAAATGATTTCTGCAATTCGGCTAAATTCTTAGTTATAAAATAAGCTGAATTTACAGTTAAAACATTATCAGTCGGTATGTAAGTTGCAACTGCATTTTTGCCCATTTCTTCGGGGGATAATATGCAAATAGCAGGTTTATTTTCAGATTTGCTCTGACCGAGCATTTCATAAATCTTTGTAACATTCTTATCAAACTTATGGAATTGCTTGCGTTTCAGTTTTACTTTATCTGATAAATAAATATCATTACTGCCCGTGGTCTTATGTGCTTTTACTGTAATTTTTTTACCGCTGTTTTTTCTGTTAAAGTCTTTTTCTTCACCTCCGTCAACTACAGATTTATAATATTTCTGCTTACTGTCGTCGATAGTAAAATCTCTTGTTTTTTCCGACAGTTTTTCTGCCCTGTCGTGCCACTCGTCTGCTCTTGCTTTAGCAAACTTCTTGTTATCCTCGTCAAGGCTGTATTTTGCCCTGCGGTCAAAGCGTTCGGCTTGCTTTTCTGCGTGCTGTTGCTGTACTTCAAGTCCTCTTTGGCGGTCAAGCTCTGCAAGCTCGTCATCGGTGAGAGGTCCGCTCAAATCGTCAAGTTCTGGGTAGTGGGTGCTTGTGCTGTCCTTACAGCGAGGGTGGAAAAGTCCCTCCGCTATGGCGGTTGAAAGCAGCGGATAATCGCCGTCCGGTTTTTTGCCGTTTGAATACACATCATCAATAAACACCTTGCCGATATATTTTGCACAATCAGGGCAACCGCCCCGTCTTGAGTTTACCACAACAAGCGAAAGCCCGTACTTAGCTCTTTCTTCGCCCTCGCCTCTTAGATAGGCTCTCTTGTTTGCTGTCTTGATTGCCATATCCGCATAGTCTGAAAGCGTGTGCCTTGCACCGTTTTTATACTCCACACAATTAAGCCCTGCGTTTAGCATATCCTTACAAGCCATATCAACTGCTTTTTCGTATGTGCCTGCACCGGTGTTTGCGTACACCTGAGCATTGAAGATTGCCTTGCGGTACTTGTCATTGCTCATACGCAGGACTGCCGTTTCCGCCCTCTTTAAATCGTCTGTGGTCGATTTTACAAGAGCATTGAGCTTACGGTTATTGACCTTAAAAAACTCGCCTGTGCTCGCTCCTGTGGGCATATGCGGTGTAAAGCCGTTCTTAATAGCCTCGAGGATTTTCACTTCCTGTTCTGCGTTGCCGTCGGCTCTTGCGGTGTGTATCATTTCTTCAACCTTGCTGTTAATGCTCTTGAACTGCTTGCAAAATTTTTGGGCGTTCGTTTTGCGGTACTCCTCAAGCGCCTTTAGTTGTTCTGCCTGCCATTGGGTCCAATTATAGCCCTCTTTGGTTTCCTCTGCTCTGTGTCGGCTGAAATTGCGCATCATACTGTCAATAAGTTCATTTTCGATTTCTTCAAAGGCTTTTCCGATATCGTAATCACTCATCTGTCAGTCCTGCCAAATCGTCGAATGACGAGGTTTCTTCCTCACTTGTAATGCCCTGCTCTTCTTTTATCCTCTGTACCTCTTCGGCTTTCCAATCGTCCGACTTACTGTCGCCGTACAATTCCTCGACCGAGGTTTCAACCGACATCAAACCGCCCTGTCTTGCTTTTGACACGGTTTCAACCTGACTTTCAAATGACGGATTGGCGTACTCACCAAAGTTTACGGATACCTCTATTCCGTCAACAATTCCCTTGCCGTTAAGCTCACTGTCTGCATTGAGTACAACATCAACAAGGCTCTGCATAGCGTTCTCGGTGAGCTCAACAAGGTTCTGTCTTGTATACAGAGTTGTTTTCTCTTTTTCTCTCTGTGCCTCGGCATTATCGAGTTTCTTCGTATCAATACCAAGGGTTGACGGAGAAATAACACCCTGCAAGCAAAGGTCAAGAGCGGTTATATAAGAACTTAAATAGCTTTCATGCTGAATCTGCGGACTTTCGGTGTAAATCCTGTTGCCGTTGCCGTTTTCCGACATATCGTTTCCTACTGCAATAAATCGGTTGTCAAAGGAATTTGGCGACATCGGCTGACAGGTTTCGGGGTTTCGAGGGATAAGACATTCAGGCACATACTGCTTTGTTCGGCAAGCTCTTAAAGCGTCCATCCACTGCGACCACACTTCATCAAGGCTGTCGAAAGCGTCTGTTTTTATGCCGATAATGCCCGCACCTCTGCCCTTGTGGCACGATTTGCCGTAAATAACCGGTACTGCCCACATATACGATGTATCAAAGGTTACACCGTTGCTGTCTATCCAATCAAGTGCCTTAACTGTGTGTAAATCGACCTCTCTGCCGTTATCGTCATAGAGGGCATATTTTATATAGCCGTAACCGTAGGTTTCCTCAAAGCGAAAATGTCGGTGCTTTTGCGTGTAGTCGGTGTAAAACTTTACTTCTCTGATTCTGCCACGCACATATGTAAAATCAATCTGCTCGGCAGGATACCATTCAACAATCGGAACATCTGATACAGCCTTGTCAAAGCTGATTTTAAACGCACCGTCACCGACAACACATAGGTCACGGAGCATTTGCTTTATTACACCTGCGAGTTTGTTTTCTTTCTCTATCTCCGCCCACCGTTCGGCATAAGCTGTCGTATTTTTGCTTGTAACCTCTGTACCGTTGTAGTCTGCAATCACAATATTAGCGAGTGTGTCGCAAATGAGAGCGGGCAAGCCTGTGTGGATTTTTCGTATTTTCAGCCCTTTGGTACACTCGGCAGACCAAAAGCGTGTTTTGTCGCTGTCAAGCTGTGTGTAAAGCTGTGAAAGCTGTCTGCTGTTGCCCCAATACCAAATGCGGTTGGTAAAGCATTCAGTTTGATGATTGCTCGTTTCGTCAACGGTTATCGTTCTGTCGGGCGCTTTAGTGATATGTAAAAAATTTCTTAATCCTGTTCTGATTGTATCAGCCATTCTGTTTATCAGCCCCATTTATTTCACTTCCAATAATATTTTTAAACGGCAGCCACGCATACTGCCCACTGTTTATACAATGGTCGTGACCGTCCTCGGGTGTGTTGTCTTTATCTTCTCGCCAACTGTAAATTTCAAACTCGGCAATCGTGTTTTTACAATGTTCAAGCACAAAATAACAGTCAGTGGCAAGCCAGCCGAGCACAAGGTTAATTCTGTCGATAATCTTTGTTTTCTTCCAGGCATTTGCGAAGTCATAAATGCAGGCGTACTGTCGCTTGTACTTTTGATATTCTGTAATTGTCGCTTGGTCCGCATTATCAATAAAAGCAGTTCTCGCAAAGCCCCACTCCTCCCGATTGCGGTCAAGAAAATCAATGAAATTTCGTACCGTATCACTCGGTGCAATCGGAGTTTGTAGTTCGGCATTGTTGTACACTCGTTCGTCAAGCTGAATACACTTGCCCCTGTTTGTGATTCCGAAAAAGGTCATTGCGATTGTGTCGGGTGACTTCTGCGAATAGGCTGTATCAAGTCCTGCCGTAAACTGAATAAAATGCTCGCTTTTACGGTCGGAGTTTAAAAACCGCTTTGCCCATTCTTTTGTTTTTATGTGCCTTGCCCTCTCAAAGTTTGAGAATACAAGCCCTGTTGCCCTGCCTCGCAATCCTAAGATTTTGTTTTTATAAAGCTTTGTTCCTTTTGGAGCAGAGGCTTTTTTCTTTTCAACCTGTTCGGGTGTAAGGCTTAAATTATCGGTAAAAGAAAAGAACCAGTACCGCCAATCCGGCACAGGTTCTTCGTTAAGTTCCGCCATAATCTCGGGCGGAACATCTTTTGCGTATTTTTTAAACGGTCTTGAACGGTTTACAAATTCCTTGTAGACAGGCAAAGACGGGTCATCAGGGTTAAGTGTTGCAAGCAAATAGTCATTACGGGTTGACATCTCTCGGATAAACTCAATATCTGCGGTGTTTATCTCATCAATATACACACAGCCAAACTGTGCACCGAGTACCATTTCCCATTTATCTCGACTGCTGTAGCCGAGAATATAGATAATTTTGCCCTCAAACTTGATATGCGGCAGTTTGTAATCCTTGTCGCCGTTACCGCAGTAAACAGCGTTTCGGTGCAGGTCAAGAATACCATTGTCCTGCTGAATGATAGTTTCCTCCGCCTTGCCGGTTGTCTTGGCGGCAATGGCATGTATCTTTTTGGAACTTTGCGACACCATTCGCATAAACTTTACACCGGCACCGACCGTTGTCTTGCCGGAAGCAGTAGTTAAGTACCCTCAAGAAAATCCGCACTTACATTGTTTACGCTGTTGATAAAATCTATATATTTTTGTGACAATGGGAATTTACTCGAAGGCATTTACATCACCTCCAAAAGCTCATAACCAATAGGCTTTGTTGCTCCGTGAAGATAGTTGTATATCGTCTTTTCATTTACCCCTAGCTTTTTGGCGGCTTCTGATTTAGAACCAAAAACACATTGAACTTTGCCGTTAACGATCATTTTCAGCTTCTTCTTACAACGATTTTGTGCTTTGACAATGTTGACTTTACATTCTTCTCGATAATCAGCCTTAGTTCTATATGCGTGTTCACTATTCTCTTGCGGCGTGCACCATTCAAGATTATCAACAACATTGTTTTCTTTGTTTCCGTCAATATGATTAACATATGATTTGCCCTCAATAGGCGGAAGAAAAGCTTCTGCAACAAGTCTATGAACGTGAACAACTGTAGGTTTTTCATAGGGCACAGTACCCGTTCGTAAATTAACTCTCAGATAGCCGTTGCTTGCCTTACGCTTACTCAGAACATTACCTGAAATATTGTTGCGAACATTTCCGTAATTGCTTACCGAGTATCTTTCAAAACCCTTTAATGTAACTTTCTTGAATATCTCTTTCATAGTTGTAACCTCCAACTTATTTTGTATCTTATTCGTCAAGCCCCTCACCGCCTAACTGTCTGAACACATCAGAGAGCTTTTCGGATTGCTCAACCTTTGCGTCAACCTTGACAATGTATTCACCCGTCATTTTGTTGAGTGTATCAATCGCACGAATACGGTCTGACGGGTCCTGCTCGGCACTCTTTGCAATGTCAGAGAGAGCAACCTGTCTGTCCTTAGCACTCATAATGCGTTCATCTTTGAGCTTGTCGGATAACTCTTTGATGTATTTTGAAACTCCAACATTCTCCAACAATTCATACGCTCTTGCGTTTGCGTAATTTTCTGAATATCCTGCCTGTATCGCACTCTGAACTGTGTTACCGCTCTGCGCATAATATTCCGCAAACTTCCTCTGTCTTGCATTTAATTTGTCTTTCACGGTATCACCGCCCTTTCTAAAAATAAGCAAAAGAAAAGACAGCACATTTCTGTACTGTCTTTAAACACAGGTTTCCGGAGTTGCACCGGAATCTGTAAAAACTGTTTTCCTATTTAAACTATCCCCTGCGTTTATAATATTATATCAATAAATTTCTAAATATTCAAGTGTTTTCTTTTTCTTTCCCATTTATTCAATAATACACTTACATATTTCTGTTCTTTATCAGTCAATTGACGATCTCCAATTTCATTATGTTCATAACCCAAATGGGTATGTGGCATCATTCCATTATGAGGTCTACCTTTAACGTCAATTTGTTTTATTCTTTCGCCGTAGTTGTCATAAAAAGTAACACTTTTGATGTTGCTCTGTTTGTCAAGAGTAGCATACACTCTATTTTTTGTCATAGTTTCCATAGGAGCTTTTATCGAAGTATTACCATTCATACGAATTACTTTTATTTCACCAAATTGAGCAACTGCTTTGTATTCCGTACCGTACTTTTTACCTTTATCGCTTATTCCACTTGAAGAACCTCTTCCGCCCATTGTAATACCCCTTTTGGATTTACTATGATTTAATTTTCTTGCCTGTTTTCCAGTCAATTTCTTGTTTAGCCAGTAATCGCCTTGCGGCTTGTGTCGATTGATTATCAGGGTGTCCGTGAGCGGTTGTTAATCTTCTCTCTGTAGGTGTCTTATCTCTAATCACGCCTTTGCTTACTAAAGATTTGTATTCCTTTCTTGCACTCGCACGCTTATTTGAATAATCCGCATTGGCTTTCAAGGCCTCTTTTTCGAACTTTTCCTGTCCACGCTGTGTTTTCAGCGCTCTGTTACCTCTAAGTTTATCAACCGTGTAACCGCTTGAAATATCCCCAACACCTTTTAATTTAAGAAATTCATCCTCAGTAATAGCATTTGAAGGAATACCAACAGGATTTCTGAGTTTTGGAATAACTCCAAAACTTCCACCTCTTCCACCCATTTTACCACTCCTTAGGCTTTTTAAAACTCACTTTATGTGTACCTTTAAATTCTTTTTCATAAAGTGCGCTACTTCTGTCTGTATAAGTTGCTCCGTTCCAGTACCTTTTTATAACCTTGCCTGTTATATCAGTAAATTCAACAATGCCTGATTTTTTAGCTTTACCCTCTTGCAAAGCAAAATTAAACTGTTTCGCATTCTCTTTAAATGCGGCTAAAGGACTTACAGAATAATTTTTATGACCACCTAAGTTTCCGCCTCTTCCGCCCATTATTCTGACCTCCTGAATTTTTCCTGAAATGATTTGATGTTGATGATGTTTCCAACACATTCTTCGGGGACTTTGCCGTAGAAGATGACCGTTTCAGGCTGTAAGCGTTCAATCATATCTTTGTAACCTTTCAAAAACAGTTCTTTGGCAATCTTGTTTTTCTGAGTGCCGACACTCGACACGGCGACTGTTCCGCCGCAAGGCTCGCCGTCAAAGCACCATTCAAAACTCTTTTCGTCGCTCCAACAAATTGTTGGTATTACTTCAATACCATAAAGCTGTAAATATGCGCCTATCCAATGTTTGCGATAGTGGTTATAAATCTGCAACGCTTTCGGATAATCAGCGTAAAGGCTAAAATCAAGTGATAACACACAATTGAATTTTTGTAGCCTCTCAATGTACCTGTCGGGTGTATTCCATAATCTTTGGAACTGGTAATCGTCCAAAAAGAAATGCACACCGCAGTTGTTCTGCTTACTGCTCAAAACTTCATTAAATCCGATAAAGTTGTTTTCTGTAATTTTTGTAGGCTCAATAATCGGGATGTCATATTCTCCTGCACCCTGAAAAATCGCTCTTGTGCTATTTTCGTAACCTGTACCGCATTTGTCTTTATACATTAATTCCACCCCGCAAAAGCAAAACCGCCCTCAACGAGAGCGGTCTGCCGTTATTTTTGAAAAAGGAGAACTACAAAATGCCTCTTATTATCGATTTCTTCATTTTATATTATACTGCACCTAAACCGAAAAACCGAACAACTTTTACCAACGGTGGCGGTTGCACATAATTCTTATGTTATCCGGTGTATTTATTCCGCCTGTATCAACTGCTATCTTCGCCCAGCTGTATCGCAGGCTAAGGTGCATAAATAAGCAGTTCTCCACAAAATCGTCACGGGAGAGGCTGTTGAGCGCTGCGTTTCGGCGGATTTCAAGGTTTTGTATCTCCCTCTGAATATCTGCAATCTGCACCACCGCATTGCCGACCTTGTCCGATGTTTGACCTGCACTCGGTAAATCCGACAGCTTAGGCGATGTATTGTCAGCCTCGGCGGCTATGCGTGTAATCTTAGCTTTTAACCTCGTAATTTCTCGGTTTATGTCTTTGATTTCTTTTGCGGTCAAGTTATCACCTCCAAATCTTCAAGTCTGCAATACAACAATGCAGAATTAGCGTTTAAATCCTTTATTTCAGCCTGATAATAAAACTTTCCTGTTATGCTTCGTCTGATGATACAGCCTGTCAGAATGTATTCTGCACCATTGTACAACACAGTTCTTTCAAGGTTGCGTTTAACTTCCGAGATATTCACAGCATTTCCACCTCGATGTAAATGCCCGGAACTTCTGCCCAAAACTTTTCGCATATCTCACTTGCGACAAGTGCGTCATCAGACCAAAAGCCGAGAGCGGTCATACAGTCTTTTAGCATTTTTTGCAGATTGTCCGTGTCGGGCTTTGTTATACGATATTCGCCGTCCTGATGTTTACCACGAGGGAAACACCATTTTGTTATCAGTCTGACAGCCGACTCGTACGGTTCTGACGGTTTAAACTTTGCCAAATGTGATGTGAGCTTTTCTCTTGCCTGTTTCACCTCGGGCGGATTATAAAAAACAGGTTTGCCGTTTTTTACCATAACCTTATGTTCCTGTGCAGTTACAGTCGGCGGTATCATCGCCATAAAAAATTCCATTTTTAATATTTCACTCCTTTAAAGCATTAAAGCTACTTTTGATTTTTTTGAATTTTGCTTTTAGTCACAGGTCAGGGGAAGGAGTTGTTGTGCGTAAGCTTCGCACAACTACTTCACCCCTGTGACCTTTAGGGAACGGACACCGTTTATATATACGTAGTATATATAGTTTTGTCTGTCCCTCGGACATTCTCGATAATTTATCGACTTTGTCCCTGTTTTTGTCCGAGAGGGACATTTTCGATTTTTTATCGACTTTGTCCGTCTTAGGGACACGGACAGGGACATAAAATTTATCGACTTTGTCTCTCGGACAGACAGACAAATTATTCGACTTTGTCCGTGTCCTTTCGCCCTACTTCACCGCCGTCTATCCAAAAACCGCCGTGCTCTTTTATGTATCGTCTGACCGTTTTTTCTGACTTTCCCATATATTCTGCTAAGTCAGTTACATTTGCCTGACCGTTTTCTTCAGCACCGCTAAAGGCTGTTTCGAGGGCATCGTTTTGTTCCTGCTTGCGTTCCGATTCACTCTTTTTCTTGCTGAAATTCTTTTTGTAGGGCGAGCCTTTGATGTTATAATCGCCCTCAAAATTGCAGTCTTTCAACACACCTGTTGTATCAGCTCTGTGTATAGGATAATCAAACCACAAATTCAGAGCATCAAATTTTGGAAATTCTCTTAGTGTGCCCTCTATTCGCCACGCTGTGCGGTCCTGTACATCTTTATTTGACTTAGCTATATCATTAAGCATTAGCATGTATGACTGCTTAGGAAGAGCATTTTCGGCTATATCAAGCATTTTAGAAGCAGTAACTAAATCATCTTGAGAACATAACTCATCAATGTTTTTATTAAATCTGCTTATCCAGTTTTTGCATATCGCACAGGTTGCTTCGTCTTGCTGTTGCTTGATTAGATTATCGCCGATTTCAAGCTGTGTAAGGTCAAGAAGTGCATCAGGGTCACGAGCAAAAACCCCCGAACCCGAAACTCTATCCATTGACTTTTTACCGCCTTGAGAACCTTTTGAATGATGGTGACAGTAGATTACCGCACATCCGATTTCTGTACATACCTTGTCAAACTGATTGCAAAAGTGTGCCATTTGGTCAGCACTGTTCTCGTCACCGGTAATTACCTTGTATATTGGGTCTATCACAACCGCTATAAAATTGCCTTTCAAGGCTCTGCGTATAAGCATAGGTGCTAGCTTGTCCATAGGCACGGACTTACCACGCAAGTTCCAAATATCAATTCTGTTGAGATTTTTCGGTTCAATTCCCAGTGTTTCATATACATCCTTGAATCTGTGAAAACAGGAAGCACGGTCAAGTTCAAGATTTACATACAAGATATTTCCTTGCGTGCATTGAAAGCCAAGCCATTTCGTGCCCTCTGCTATTGCTACACACAATTCGATAAGTCCAAAAGATTTGCCGGCCTTTGAAGGACCACCAAGTAACATTTTATGTCCTTGTCGTAAAATACCGTCAATAAGAGGCGGAGCAAGTTCGGGAGGATTTTGAAAAAAATCTGCGAGGTTTTCGAGGTCAGGCAAATCGTCGTTGATACTCTCCACCCAGTCTTTCCACTCGGAAAAATCGGATTTACCGATGTTTGTGTCGATGATAAACTGCTTTTTGCCGTTGCGGATAACACCGGGCATACGGCTCAGCCTTGACGGATTGCGGTTCTGTTTATCAATTTCAAAGCCGTTTTTACGGCATACATTGTAAAGATAATCAACCCTTTTGCGGTACTCATCATAGTTTGCAGCATCAATCTTAACAATAGCGTGGACTGATTTTCCGCCCGAATAAACAAGCACCGCAACAGGCAGCTCAAGCTCTCTGATGATTGCATTTTGTTCTTCAAGAGCCATACAGTCAGATTCCACAAGAGCGTAACGATAATCGGTTACATTCTCGTTTTTAACACCCTTACCGTCCAACGGATTAAACCTTATCCACGCTCCTGCCTCGGGTTTGTAATCACCGAATACATTTGAAATATCACCGTCACAATTGTTGAGGGCGGCAATAAGCTCACCTGCCGTACGGTCACAACTGCCCTTTGTAGGCAGATATTTAATCTTGTCGTTATCGTTCTTCTCCCAAGTTTCGGTTACATAGCCGACATTTTCGGAGCTGTCAAAGAGGTTTTCAAGGTAGGTTACAATTTCATTCACAGGATTCCAGTTTGCAGGCTCGTGAAACTTTACACCCTCACAGGCTGTTACTCCGATATTGCCCTGTTCAAAAGCAATTTCATCATCCCAGCCGAGTTCTTTCGATTCCCGAAAAGTCATCCCCCTGTCCTTAGCCATTTGGATTATTGTGCCGGCTGTAACCGGTGAGGCAGAGCCGTTAAAGCTCTGCCATTTCTTTTCACACTCACCGTTGTGATATCGGCTGTCTGCTCGGCTCCAATCGTCCCAGTCCTTTACGCTGTATCCCTCTTGTTTGAGTGCCATTCCGACATTTACCCATTCTTGATAGTCAAGGTCAGCCGGTCTTATATATTCAAGTGCTTCAAGTAAGTCCAACCGTATTCACCTCGCTTTGCGGTACATATGTTTTCGGGTTAATGTTTTTCGGAGTTCTCCAACCGTTTGCGGCAATCCTTGAAATCAAGACTGACGCTTCGTCAAACTGCCACTTGCCCACATGCTGAAAACCTCTGCTTTCGAGCATACGGATTTGTTTAGGTGTGGTTAAGCCCTCAATTCTTCGCTTTTCGAGCCTGTCAAGAATAAGTTTTGCTTTGCCGGCACTCTGAATTTCATCAGGGAATATTCCGAGCTTTTCAAGTTTTGCTTTCTGTTTGTCTGTTGGCGGAGAACACTCCCAGCCGAATGCAGGAACATATCCTGCAAGGTCCTGCGCCTGAATCGACATTTCATACTGCAGCGGATCTACAAGTTTGCGTTTGCGTGTTCGCATTTCCGCAAGCTGATTTGCAAGCGCCTCTTCACGCTGAGCAACAACATCTTCACTTGCTTTTTTCTCCGCTTCTTCAATGTCAATCGGACAGCCTGCCTGTTCTGATAAGTTTTCGGTCATCTTTTGTGCGACTTCTTCGTTGTCGCAAATGAGATGTGCAGGTCTGCAAAGTTCGTGTCGCTCTGTATGCCACAAAAAGTCAAGGAGCAAAAGCTCCGTCTTGTTTGGAGCAAGTCTTGTACCTCTGCCGACCATTTGGCAGTAAAGCCCACGCACCTTTGTAGGTCTTAAAACAACAACGCAGTCAACACTTGGGCAGTCCCAACCCTCGGTTAAAAGCATTGAGTTACACAAGACATTGTATTTATCGTTTTCAAAGTCCTGCAATATCTCTGCTCTGTCCTCGCTGTTACCGTTTACCTCTGCCGCTTTAAAGCCTTTTCCGTTCAAAATATCTCTAAATTTCTGCGATGTTTTTACAAGTGGTAAAAACACAACAGTTTTACGGTTCTTACAGTATTTTTTCATTTCTTCGGCAATCTGATAAAGATACGGATCAAGTGCCGTGTCAATATCACTTGCTTTAAAATCTCCTGCCTGTGTGGCAACTCCCGAAAGGTCAAGTGTAAGCGGTATTGTCACAGCTTTAATCGGTGACAGATACCCCTCTTTGATAGCCTTAGGGAGTGTGTATTCATACGCAAGCGAATCAAATACTGTTCCTAAATTTTTCATATCTCCTCGGTCGGGTGTTGCGGTAACACCCAACACTTTCGCATTGTCAAAATGCTCAAGCACACGCTGATAGCTGTCGCTGATTGAGTGATGTGCTTCATCAATAATGATTGTGTTAAAATAATCGCTGTCAAAGTTTGACAGCCTTTTCTCACGCATAAGCGTCTGTACAGAGCCTACAACAACCCTGTTCCACGAACCTATGCAACTTTGCTCGGCTTTTTCAACCGACGAATTAAGTCCTGTTGCTTTTTTGATTTTGTCCGCCGCTTGGTCGAGCAATTCTCCACGGTGGGCAAGTATCAGCACCCTGTCACCTCGACGGACACATTCTTCAGTGATTTTCGCAAAAACTATTGTCTTGCCGCAGCCTGTAGGCAAGACAAGTAATGTTTTTAAATTGCCGCTTTCCCACTCGGAGAAAACGGCATTCTTCGCTTCATTTTGGTACGGTCGTAACTGCATTAAAAGCTACCCGGTGTCCAGTTATTCGGCGTCGCAGTATTTGGCATTGCAGGCTGTGTGTTATACTGTGGCGGATATGTAGGCTGTACATACTGCTGAGGTGCAGACTGTGCTACAACAGGCGATACGGTTGTCACTTGCTCATCATAAGCGTAGAAATACTTAATATCGTTTGTTACGCCCTTTGTGCCGTCATTCTTGACATATTTGCGGATGATAACCTGACATTTACCTTTCTTGCCGATAATGCCTGTCCAGTCCATACGGAGCGGTTCGCCGTGTTTTTTCATTGACACGGCCAAAAAGAGCTGTGACAGCTTCCATTCAAGCGAGGAGTGCAGTACGAAATTAACTGTAATTTCTCTCTTGTCATCTGCTCCCCATACATCAAAAGTCACTTTTGCCATGTTGCAGGGTGGCAGTTTACCTTTACCCTGTGAGCGAGCACGCTCAACCTTTGCTACTGTAAAATCATAATTACCCTCGGGGAGCGGTTCATAATTTCCGCCCTCTTCGGTTATTTCGTCATTCCAACCAAATTCTCTATCCATTATTCATTTTCCTTTCTTATTCAAATGGTAAATCTCTGTTGTTGCTTACTACCTGAAAGACTTTATCCCAAGCGCCTACTAAGCAGCCTTGAACAAAGCGTGGGTCATAATTTTTAATCGGTGTTTCATAAGGATAATGCCCTTGTGTAAATACTGCCTGTCTGATTTCGCTTTCGTCAACTCCGTTTGCTCTCATAAGATCGGCAAGAGCTTTTGGAATATCGTCAGGAATATTAGGCTCGTATAACGGTTTAGGCTGTGCAACCGGTTCAGTTACAGGTGGCTCAGGCTGAATTGGTATAGGTGCCGGCACAGTCGAAGCATTCGGTTCAGGTTGAGTAGGCGTAACTGGGGAAGTGTGGTTTGAAACTGTATTATTATTAAAAATATGTGAAATACCTGAATAATCAAACTCCATTTCCTCCGGCAGTCCGTGACGATTTTTAGCGTCCCAACAAGGGTGATGAAGTGTGTACATCACTCTGCCGCCACCTTGAGCTTTATATTTTTTTCCATCTTTATCCGATGCGACCGCGATAGTTTTGTAATTAGCGAAAAGCACCATATCCGCCCATTCTTTTACAAGCGGAGAAATCTGTGAAGCAGTCTTTTTGCCGAGTTTAAGCTCCCAACGGTCATACTCGCCGATTTCGTCAGGCTGTGAAAATTTGCGGAGCTGTGCGTGTGCGGTAAGTACAACATTGATACCTCTGTCAATCAAATTTTCAAGGCTGTTCAGGAATCTGCCGAACTCCTCTTTTTCATAAACATAGCCGTTTCCGTAACCGAAATCTTCAATACCTTTTTTGCCGTACTTTGAGCAAATATCGTCAATGCAAAGCTGTTCCGCCCAGTCAATTGTATCAATAACAACTGTTTTGCATACAGTCGGATTGTTTTTGATATATTCAAGCTGACTTTTGAGCATAGTCCACGATGTCGGTTTATCCATTCTCGCAACATCAAGGTTTTTTGTACTGCCCTCTGTGTCGATAAACAGAGGGTTCGGAAACTGCGAAGCAAAAGTTGATTTGCCGATACCTTCGGGACCGTAAATTACAACCTTTTGAGCCGACTTGATTTTACCTTTTGTGATGTTCATTATCTTACACCCTGTACATCTGAAAAGTTGATTTTATTGCCGTCAACATCAATGACAACATAGTCGATTGCGTAATTGAGCAGTTCGTTTGTAAGGTCCTGTATTGACTTGCCTGTCATACCTGCAATCAAAACAATTCTTGAATAATTTTCGGGCATAATCTTGACTTTGGTATAACCGCAGGCAAGCTCTCTGTGCGGATTACATTTGATTACGCATTCATTTGTATTTGTTTTTGCTGTTGTAGTTCTTGTATCCATAATTAAAACTCTCCTTCTGTCCAAGTTGGTGTTGCTGCAGGTGCGGTTGTTTCGGACTTAATATAGCCGTCCTCGATGATTATTGAACATTCATCGCCGTTTGAAACTCTTGTTGCAATAGCCTGCAAGCCCTCTGATTCAAGCCATTTTGCAAAGTCTTTGAGTGTGTCGGTATCCATTTGTTCGAGCTTGTCAAGCAGGACAAATCCGCATTCGGGATTGAGCTTGCGAACAATTGCTGTAGCGACACGAAGCTGTTCCGAACCGCTCATGTTGTCCCACTTAAAACCGTTGTATGTAAGCTCGCCCTTTTCAACTGATAAGCCGTCAAGGGGCAAATTTGCGTTGTTGAGCAAGTCATATTTTGTTTTGCGGATTTCTTCAAGCTGTGCCGTCATATCGGCGTACTTGCCGTAATATTCCTTTGCGTCCTCATCAGCTTTTGCTTTATCGAGGTTTGCTCTGACTTTGCGGTTAATTTCGTCAATCTCGGTAATGTTTCTTTCAAGCTCTGCCGTGCTTTCATCGTGCAGTTCGGCAACGGTCTTTCTGCTCTGTTCAAGCTGTGCAAGCACTTTTGTAAGCTCGGAATTGTATTTCCTCAAATCCTCGTTAAGCCTGTTGATTTCGCTCTGCAAATTATTGGCACGGTTTTCAAGGTTATCTTTTTCTGCTCTCAGACGGTTATTTTCACCGTTGCGTGCAAGAATTTCCTGCTGTTTGTTGATAAGCTCCGAGGCTGACACAGGTTCATTCGGCACGCCCTCAAACTCGGGCATTTCGGCGGCAAACTTTTTCTTTTGGTCTGCAATCTGACCGATAGCACGGCGCTCGTTATACACCTGTGTTTCTTGCGTTTCAAGCTCGTAAACTCTGTTGCCTACACCGATAATCTGCAGGAGCGTGTCAGCTTTTTCCTTGCCTGTTGCATTCATAAACTTCGGCAGGTCAAGAGCAAAGTTGCTGACAAATGCATCAAGCAAAGCCTGTCCGCCTTTGTTGCCTAAGGTATCAATTACTTTAAGGCTGCTGTTCTTACCGCTGCGCTCCACAACAATACCGTTTGAGAGCTTGATTTTTAAATGTGGCGGAATTGTTGAACCCTCACGGTACGGAGCAGACGGAGCGAAACGATTACCGCCGAGAGCCCACGCAATTGCGTCAAGAACAGACGTCTTGCCCTGTCCGTTTTTACCGCCCAACACGGTAAGTCCGTTTTCGGTCGGTTCATAAGCAACCGCCTTTACTCTCTTAACATTTTCAATTTCAAAAGCTGATATTTTTACTGACATTCTTTTTTCTCCTTTATATCTTGATTTTTTATAAAATTAAGGATATAATAATGTTGATTGATTTCATATTATATCCTTGAACCGTTGAAAGCATTGCAGTGCTGTCAGCGGTTTTCTCTTTCTTCGTATTCTGCGATAACAGCTTTAAGCGTTTTTAATGTTTTGTTGAGCTCTTTTAATGTCGATGTACGGTCGAGATAAATTATATCTCTAATCTCTCTTGCATTTGTATTGTGAAAAGTCCACCCCCTGTGTGCAGATATTAACATCTAACTCGCATGTATGACCGCTAAAATTAACAAATATTGTCGGCTTGCTACCAGTGCACTCACACTTTGTACTTCTGCCGTTAAATTCGAGTGCAAGTGCCATTATTTCAAGCACTTTGGATTTTACTTTTTTTGTCATCCGGTTTCACCTCCTCTCCAAAAACATCATATGCATACATACTGTTAATGCGTTGTCTAAGCCTTATGTTTTCGTTTTTGTAACCGCTGATTGCGTCATTCCTAATGCTAATGTCAAGCCTTGCGTTCTCAAGCTCAATCTGCAAGTGCTTAACCAAGCTATGTAAGTGCTTGTTCTCATTCTTAAGACTGCGTTTTGTTTTAATGTGTCTGAGTGCCATTGATTATGCCTCCTTTCTGCTGATAAACATTTCTAAAAGCTGTGTGGTCTGCAAAACATCAATACCGCTTGCATATGCTTTGAGCCTGTCGCAAGGAATATTGTAAGTCCATCTGCCCTTTTCGCTCTGTACTGCTGTACCAATCGGCAGTGCTTTTTTCTTTAAGCCGTCATACACGAAATTGAGAGCAACGCCGAGGAACTTCGCCGCTACAGTTGGCGGAACATCGTCATATTCCTGACCAGTTTTTGGGTTGATAAGTAAAGTGTTGTTCATCTCCTCATCTCCTTTCTGTTGGTGTGTTCACGCTGTTTTCTGCTGTTTGACAAGAACTTTTTCAAGTTCTACTATTCTTTTCGATATTTTATTGCTTTACACGACCTTAAATGCTATGATTAACTATGAAAGGAGGTGCACACTATGTCAACTTCTCATAAAGACCTCATTCTTGATAAATCAGAAGTGAGAATACTTAGGTCCTTATATAAAGGTAATAAACTTTTAAAACAAGATGTTGACTATAAATTTAAAGAAAAATATTCTTTCTTGTTGCGTTATCATCTTATTGACTATTCACCCGATCCTAAATACTACTGTATTTCTAAAAAAGGGAAAATGTTTTTACTATACCGCAGAAAAGAAAAAATCCGTTTTTGGGTCCCGATAATTATTTCGGTAATAGCGTTAATATTGTCTGTAGTTTCCATATTAATGCCACCAGTGATAATAATAGAGCGGTAACCGAAATAGTCAGAGCAAGACCGCTCCTGAAACCCTCTCGGTATGCTCTTTCTATCTTGACATCATACTTGCCAAGCAGATAGAACGAATGAAGTAGCTTTTCGTCAATAACTTTGTTTAGATTATCTTCTAATTCGTCCTCGGTTGGAATTTTGCTTGAACAAATTGTCTCAACTTCTTCATCGTCCAAATAGTCAAGTTCATTGTAAAACATTGCTCTCACCTCTAAAAAGACTTTGAACAGGTATATCAAATTTTTTAGCAAGTCTTGATAACTCTTCTACCGTGAAAGTGCCGGGGTCTTTAATTCTTTTTCGGTATGTGCCCTCGGAGCAGTGCGCCACAAGAACCTGCCCTTCACGGTCAATACTTCTGATTTCAGCTTCATATTGTATATTAGCAATCAGCTGTCTTTTCATTTTATCCTCGGGCTTTGCCAATTTTCTCGGCATAAATTCTCACCTTCTTTCTGAAATTCAATTGGGAGTTTTCCCCATTGATCAGCCATCGCCTTTGCAATGCCCGGATACGTTTTACTTCGTATTTTTGCGGTTCTTGGGTCATTCCATGAAATAATCTTACCGTTCTCGTCACGAGCCATGTCTGCAGACGCTCCAACAGAGTATTTTCTACCGTCTGGCGATATATAAAATTCGCCGGGGCTTACGATATTCGTAGGTTTGAGTTGGGGTAATCCCATCAACCATAAACAAGTGGTTTTTTTAGCGTTATCACCGTACTCATAAGGCTGTACAACTTGTGAAGGTTTGATGGGCAAACTATATTTTTCAGCGATAGTGGGAAACCACTTTCGAATATAATTACCACTGATGATTCCAACTGGATTTTCGATTGCAATTCGGTTACAATCAGCGTTCAAAAATCGACAAAAAAATTTAATCGCTTCTTCTTGTCTACCATCACGTCGTTTCTTTTCAAACCACGCCGCTCCGCTGACTGCCAAATGAGTGCATGGTGGGAAAGCAATAATCATGTCCCACTTACCTTCGATTCGATGGTCTTCACCGTTACTTGTTACAAAAGAACAATCGCCATTCAGCAGTGGTAAAACATCTTGCATTATATGCCACTCGGGGTGACCACCAGAACACTCTTGAATGTCTGCGCTGTACGCTTCATGTCCTAAGTCTCGAAATGCTGTACAGACCGCTTGACTTTCCTCACAAGCAACCAATACTCTCATTTCACCCCTCCTTTCAAGTGAATCAATAACTTTTAAAGCCTGTTCCACTTTCATCTTTTCTCACCTCGCTTTCTGCTTGCCGTATGTATTTCATTCAGATTAACCTCCTTTTCAAGCCTTTAAGGATATGAGCAATAACATCAACAGTCCAACCGTTACCCACTGCTGTGTATCTGTGTGTATTAGCTACACAGTCAGTGTAGTTGTCAGGTAATGTCTGTAATCGTTCATATTCAATCGGCGTTAATTTTCTTGCTCTACCGTTCACATAAACTTTCTTTTGCAGATTGCCACCATTGCACGCTGTCAATGTATGTATTTTGAATTTTGGATTAAATATGCGTTTGTGCATATCGTGAATTTTAAAATCCATAGTCGCACACACTTGTTTTGAAAGATCTATGTTTTTCAACGGATAATTGTAAAAATATTTTTCGTCAACGGCATTTTCAAGAACATCACCTAAAACAGCATTAGATTTGTCATAGTCAAAAACTATAGGTATGTCTGTCCAATATAGTCGAGGTCGCTGTTGCGCAGAAAAATCAGCACTATCAATTAAAATAGGTTCGCAACCTAACAGGTTAGAGATAATATCCTTGCTCTCCTTATTCATACTTGCAACATTTTCAAATAGAAAATGTGTAGGTTTTACTTCATCTTTTGCCCTTACAAATTCAAAAAACAATTTGCTTTTGCCATCAAGATGCGTTCTTGTTTTGCTCTGTACAATACTTAGTGACTGACAAGGGCTGCCACCAATGAGCAAATCAAAACCCCTATATTGTGTGAAATCTGCCGTTGTGACATCTCCCATTTGCTCAATTTGCGGATAATTTTTTAAACTGACCTTGATTGCATACTTGTCAATTTCATATGCAACATATCTCTCAACAGGTATTCCCGCTCTTTCCAAAGCAACCATACCGCAAGAAATACCGTCAAATAAGCTTAATACTTTGATTTTTTTCACTTCTTTATTTCACCTCGCTTTCTGCTTGCCGCTGTTAGGCAGACTTGTTTTTATCGGACAGTGTTTCACAAACGCCCTGCACATATCCATTAACGAAATTCTGCTTGCTTTCGGGTAATCTCTTGATAAGTTCAATAAGCTGTTTTATATCTGCTCTATCTTTTGTTGCTGTTGACATTGTTGTTGTTGACATTCTTTTCACCTCCTTTTGCGTTATCCTATGACAACATTATACATCATAAATCGTTATCTGTCAACAACTTTTTTGAAAAAATTTTAGAATTATTTTTAAAGTGTTGTTGACAAACAACACTTAATTTGATATAATTATTATAGAAGGGAGGTCAAAATGTTGGATATACCGAATAGGATAAAAGAACTTAGAAAGGCATTAAATTTATCTCAAACTAAGTTTGGGGAAAAGCTCGGAGTAAGTAAATCTGTCGTAGTAAATCTTGAACTTGAGCGTGTTGAACTAAAAGAATTCATGTTAAATCTTATTTGTAAAACATATAATGTAAATCCTCTGTGGCTTACAGAAGGCAAAGGTGATATGTTCTTTGAGGTTGCTGATGAATTTCTTGATGATTTAGCGATTGAGTACGAATTGACAGACATAGAAAAAAAGATTGTTTCAAACTTTGTGAAACTTCCGCCTGCGGAAAGAGCGCAAGTTATTGAAACAATCAAAAAATTATTTACATAAAAAAAGAGGGTGGCTTAATCGCCACCCTTGAAGCAAACAAAACATATGTAATCATATATCCTTTTAAGTATTTTTCTATCGGTAATCTTTTCTAACATTTCTATTATGTATTGTTTGTAATTCTTCATATCCGTTTCTCCTTTCGTTTCGGCTATGTTTTAATTATAGAACACCTGTTCGACAATTGCAACCCCCAAATTTTTCCATTTTTTTCAAAGTCCAATATTCAGGACTTTGCTTTAAAGCATTACCATCCGAACATAAGCAATAAAAAAACCGCCCTATCCTGCGCCAACAGGATAGGACGGAAACCATTACACGGGAATGCAACGGTACATTTAGTCAGCAGATATATTGTACCATGTCCTGTTAAAATTTGCAAGATTTTAACGGGATTTTTGCACCCTTTTTTTGAGGTGAAATATGAAAAAATGCATAAATAAACGGTGCAACAGAGAGTTACAAGATGATTTCATTTTTTGTCCTTACTGCGGTAAAAATCAGACCAGCAGCAAGCAAAAAGTCAGACGGCGAACAAAGGGCACAGGCAGCATTTACTTACGCAAAGATAACAAGTCTAAGCCGTATGCAGCTGCAAGCTCCGTAACGGGCAAGCAAGTTTATTTAGGTGCTTTTACAACAAAGCGAGAGGCGGAAAATGCACTCAAAGATTACGAGTATAATCCTGTCAATGGCTTTAATATGACACTTGAACAGCTGCACGAAAAATGGATAAAAACTAAAGCGTATCAAAAACTTGGTAACAGCGTAAAAAGCAACTACGCAAGCGCTTATATCAAGCTAAAGCCCTTGTACAAGCGTAAATTTAGGGATTTGCGCACATCAGACTATCAGTACATCGTGGATTATTACGATAATCCGCATCACGAGGTCGGCGCAGGCGGTAAGCTGAAATATCTTCTGCCCAACGGCAACGGTACCTATAAAGTCACTGATACGCCTAAAATCTGTCAAGGCTTAGGATACTCGGCTCTACATAAGATTAAATGCTTTGTCACCAGCCTTTACCATTTTGCGATGAAAGAGGATATAGTAAACAAAGACTATGCAACCTTTATCGAATTGCCCGAGCAGGAAGAAACTACTGCTACAAGATTTACAGAAGTGCAGCTTGAACTCATCAAGCAGAATATTTGCAAAGTCCCCTATATGGATTATATCTACATAATGTGTTATGTCAACTTTCGAGTATCCGAGTTTCTTGAACTAACACCTGACAGATATAAAGTAACTGATTCAGGTATACATTATTTTGTCGGCGGTAAGAAAACCGATGCCGGCAAAGACAGAATAGTGCCGATACATCCTAAGATACAACAACTCGTTCAGAGTTGCATAAATAATAACGGTGAAACAATCTTCTGCAGAATACACGAAGGTTCAGAGTTCGGCAAAGCGATGAACAAAGATTATTTCTTAAAGTATTGTTTCCGCCCTGCAATGCAAGCAATAGGCTTAGGTGATGAATACACCCCACATTCTTGCCGCAGGACCTTTTCAACTCGTATGTCAGCGGCAGGAGCAAGGGAGGAAGATATTATCGCTCTTATGGGACATACAGATTACAAGGTTGATATTGACCACTATATCATCCAAGAGGTTGACACTCTTTACAATGCAATAAAATTGCTGGCATAAATTTTACGCACACATTTCCAAAAATGTGCGTAAAATTTAAATAAGCCGTCCGATTACATTTCGGGCGGCTTTTGTTGTAGAAAATCTGTAGTTTATCTGTAGTATAAGAGATTAAAAGACATAAAAAGAGATGAATATTCTCTTTAAAACAAAAATATTTGAACACAGAAAAAAGTCAGTAAACAAGCCGATTTTAGCTTATTTACTGACTTTTACTTTGGCTCCCCCAACTGGGCTCGAACCAGTGACATCATGATTAACAGTCATGCGC
>OGOQ01000543.1_pt1 | contig 36936 bp, 30 predicted proteins | sample 1552691 | NCBI WGS metagenome assembly OGOQ01 (sample SAMEA2580209, study PRJEB22360) | human gut metagenome | biome: human gut; feature: human-associated habitat; material: faeces | place: Denmark | collected 2008/2010
AAAGAGTTCTGCTGTCTGATACAAGAGGATAAATTGAATTGATAGAACTCACCTTCAACAATATCTGCTTCGTGAATTTCCGCAAGAGAATGCCTGTTGCGAGTGGAAAGAAATGAAAAACCTCAAGAACTCCTTTGCCGGTGATGAAAAGGATGATCTCATCTCTTATGTTTCTGCCATAGCCAACATGGAAGGGGGGCATCTTGTTATAGGTGTGCAAGATAAGACCTTAGAAATTGTAGGTACTGATCTCTCTAAGTTTAATTTGAATTTCCAATCTGCTGTATGGAAACTATTGGAACATTGTATCAACCTCTCATCGGAGGGTCTGAGCATAGATGAATATACGACAGAAGATACATACAAAACGGTATGGATAGTCCATATTCCTAAACATTTGCCTCGCCGTCCGGTATATGCACATAAAAAAGCGTGGCAACGAGTAGAAGATTCGTTGGTGGAAATGACACAAGAGAGGCTTGCTGCAATTCTTGAAGAGCCGATATTTGAAGCTAAAGATTGGTCAGCCGAGATTGTACCTAATGCTACATTGGCAGATTTGGACGAATTGGCTGTGGCTAAAGCACGTGTAATGTTTAAAAAGGTTCATGCTTCTAAGATTCCTACTGAGGAAATTGATACTTGGACTGTGGAGGAGTTACTTTGCAATAGCGGTATAATGATAGACGGTAAACTGACTCGCGCTGCTATTATTCTATTGGGGAAAACAGTTTCGGTTTTCAAACTTCGTCCTGCTGTAGTTGAAGTAACCTGGACTTTGCGGGATGGGCGTCAAGAGGTTGTTGACTACGAACACTTTACCGTACCGTTTATTCTTACTGTAGATCAAATTTTGAGTAAGATACGCAATTTGACTATGCGAGAATTACCTGGTGGAACTTTATTTCCTGAAACGATGAAGCAATATGACGATTACACCATCCGTGAAGCTCTGCATAACGCTATCGCCCACCAAGACTACACATTGCAACAACGCATCAATTTTGTAGAAAATCCGGATTTTCTCTATTATGCTAATGGAGGCAGTTTCATCCCTGGCACGTTGCAAAAAGCATTAGCAACTAAAGGACCGCAACGACATTTTCGTAACGAATGTCTTTGTCGTGCTATGGTAAACTTTAACATGATTGATACTGTGAGTCGCGGCATAAAAAAAATGTTCAACGAGCAATGGCGTCGCCATTTTCCTATGCCTGATTATGAGATAGATGCACTCAATAAAGAAGTCGGGGTGAAAATATATGGTAACACCATCAATGAGAAATACACTAAGTTGCTTAAAGAGAACAATACCTTGACATTAGAAGATTGCATCCTGTTGGACGCTGTGCAAAAAGGACATCGTATTTCTGAAGAGCATGTACTTGCTTTATTGGGTAGGGGGCTTTTGGAAGGAGATGTATTGGAATATAGCATATCGCTTGATATAGCTAAAAAAACAAAGCAATTATCCGATTATACTCGTAATAGGGGATTGGATAAAGCTAAATTACAACAAATGATTTTGCAGTATCTTCAAAATGCAGGTTTAGTTGGTGCTAAGCGTGATGCAATATTCGAATATCTCAAAGATGTTCTTCCTAAAACCAAAACTCAGGAACAGCAAGAACGAATGGTTGGAAATATTCTTTCTGAAATGAAAGGTGCAGGAACGATTATTCCTAAAGGCAGAACATGGTATCTGAAGTAGTCATAAATTGGAGTTATAACTGAAGTATGACTAACTATGACTATTTATAACTGCTATATTGCGGTTATGACTAATAAAGTAGCTAAATTCTTTGCTCGAGCAAAGAATTTAACTACTTTATCATTGAGTTATTTGGCAGAATAGTATTGTATCAAAGAACAATCTACATTGTCATTGGCAGCATCAGCTTTGAAAAAGATTACTTATCCGGAAAGTATGGAGGAATTCCAACTGTCGGAGATTTAGCCCGTTTGTTTAATACACAAGAAGAATAGATTATGACGGCTACAAGAAGGAAAAATATAAATTCATTCATGCGAAAGATTTTCTATTCGCGATGTGATTTCTTTTATAACTACCATTATTCATGAACTAATATATTACTATTTATAGTATAAATATGGCTATAAATATCCATATATTACTACTATGATTGTGGTTTTAATTACTTTAAGTATTAGAACAGATAGCTTTTATCTATTTGATGGACTAATGTCAATATATCGGTTCGATGGTAATAAATTGGGAATCTTGAAAATATTTGCTTCGAGTACTTTCGGACGGAAAAAATGACGAGATAATCAATGTACTGATTTCATTTATTGTGAAGAGAAGTATAGAGAATTTTAGATATAAATAGAAAAGTAATAATTCAAGTCAATAACAAGTACCCTATTAATAACCGTAATCAGCGTTTTTAAAGAATAATAGCTACGTTTTTTAAGAATGTTCTCCGCGTTTATTAACAACACAAAAACTGGTAATTACACCTGATTTGGATATATTTCAACAAAAAAGGCAGTAATCCTTGTGAGGAAATACTACCTTTACTTCTTTTATACTCGTTACTATTTAGGGTAAAATTCACTCGGATTAGCTATAATCAGACTGAATAGCTTGGGAGTAAGTTATCAGTTATTATATATTTGATATCTGTTTTTTATAAAATATTGTCAGATTTATTCGCTTTATGATGCTTGGCTGTAAGAATATTACGGTGTTCTTTGGATTTTTCCATTTGCTAAAGTTTTAGGTTTATATTAGAGTTCTGTTCTTAAACTTCTACAAAGATACTACATCAGAAAGGTGAAGTCAAGTATTTCAGTCCTCATTTTAAATTGTTTTTCTATTTATGATGCTAATCTTTTGATTAATAGTATTTTTCAATTCCACCAAATCCTACTATCCTTTTATTTTCTTTTGTTTTGCTGATGAAGTTGTTTAACCGCTTCTCAAATTCTTCAGGACGTTTTCTCGCAGCTTCGATGTACGCTATTCGGATTCGCTTATATGCTTCGGAAAATGATTGATAGTTTTTCCATACCGTTTCATTTTCTTTCAATTTATCAATTATATCATTGGGAAAAATGAAAGGTTCAGATAAAATACTTCGCGTTTTCTCCTCAAATTTCGGGTGTATCATTTTATTTTCCAATAGCCATTTAAGCCTTTCTTTGTTGGCTTGCGAGTAAGTGCTTTTAGGGTTTCTGGGTGTGAAACGCTGAATTTTATGATCTTTGTCAAGTGGTTTGGTTGTACTGTCAATCCAATCGAAGCAAAGGGCTTCTTCAACGGCATCATTGTATAAAATGCTTTTTTTACCGGACGACTTATAGGGAAATACAAACCATATTTCACTGGAGGTTTCAAAGTTGTCCATTAACCACTTTCTCCAATCTTCTCGATTCTCAAAATACTTTATTTTATCTTCTGTAGTCATAGCAAGTTATTCAAACTAATTATTTTATTGCTTTACTTTCGTGGTAATGAAACATTTCGCAATTAACTTTTACCTCAACAATTCCTGTATGTAGCGCAGCTACCATTTTATACGATGCTAAAACATGTAGGCTCCGATGGCTTAACGGCTTATTACAACTGCCAAAAATACTAAATCTTAGAGAAACAGCCTCAATTATCTTTTAAAACCTTTGCCATGATTTGTTTTGAGGTGCCTTATATATAAAAAACGTGCAAGCTTGATCTGTTCTTTGATTTCAGTATAACTAAGGTAATTCTTCACCATAGAACTAAAACTTGGAATGAGATTACTTCACAAGTGTGATAATGGACTTAATGCGAAAATATATTTGTTTCTTAATATTTTATCCAGTCCTGTTAAACTGGACTGGTACTATCTACATTTGCATTGTGAGAATAAGTAACTCGAATTATCAATTTAAAGTTTAGACTGTTATGAAACAAGAAGAAAAACGGCAACTGGCCGGTGAACTGAAAAATGCGGCCGAGGATGTGTTAAGTTTGGATGATATGGAGAAGGTTGAAGGTGGTGGATTGGTTAATCCTAGATGCGTAAAGAACAAAGTGGCACAATGTGCCAGTTGTACTCAAACAACGATTAATGATGTAAAAGAACTTACAAGCCAATTTTAGAGAATGGTATGTAAGATCAGTAACTTAAATATTAATATTAAATTTAGAATTAATTATGGAACAGGATGAAAAAAGAAAATTAGCTGATGAATTGAAAAATGCAGCTGACGATGTGTTGAATTTGGACGATATGGAAAAAGTGGCAGGTGGCCTTCTTGATCTGAAATGCGTGAATAACAATGTCCCTTTATGCGGTTGTAGTCAAACGAGTACAGAGAAACTTCAACAAGCTACAAAAGATCAGGGATAGATAGAAATATCTATAATTGTATGTGTCAAAAAGCAAGAATATTGCCATATTGATGAATAGACTTGTTTTTGACACATCTTTTTTTGTACAAACAGAGAATTTAGAAAATGTGGGATAAGTAATTAAAGGAAATATTCTTTTTATATTAAAACGATGAAATATGATTGAAAGTAAATATAACTATTATACACAAGATGGAGATAAGATGATTTGTCTGAATGGTATCTCTAAAATGGTTTTCTCTGTTCCAATAGATACTTTTAATTTTATAAAGGAGATATTGGCGGATGAAGATAAACAGGCACAAGAGCCTGCCATAACAGAAAGACTTGTGGAAATGCATTTCTTGGTAAACGACAACAAACAGGAAATCGATACTCTGCTGGAGAATAAAAGAAAGGATGCAAATAGTTCTATTTATCAATTGATTCTCAATCCCACTCAAGATTGTATTTTTAGATGCTGGTATTGTTATGAGACTCATCGGGAAAGTAAGATGAGTGACACCACGATAGATAATATCAAAAAGCTTGTGATAAAAGTGTTGGATCGGGAAGACATTGATAGAATAATGATAGGTTGGTTTGGCGGAGAACCTTTAATGTATTTTGATGATATTGTTTATCCATTGTCTATTTTTATCAAGAAGGAAGCAGAAAAGCGAAATAAATCTTTTTCTTGTAATATGACAACAAATGGCTTCCTGTTGACAACAGAAGTTGTAAGAAAATGTAGTCTGATAAATTTAAACTTGCTACAGATTACCTTGGATGGCGATGAGAATAATCATAATAAAACCAGAAATAAGAATGGAGAACCCTCTTTCGAAAAGATAGTGGATAATTGCATAGACTTCTGTTCTTACCTTTCGGATAATCGTTTAGCATTAAGGATTAACTATACTGATAAAATAATCCAAACTGATTTTGCAAAAGTGCTTGAAGTAATCCCGGAGAATATACGTCCTCAGATCGATGTTATGTTTAAAAGAGTTTGGCAGACATATGACAAGAAGGTGCAAAAGACACCTTTAGGACTACTCAGTAATGTGGAAAAGCTGAAGAAGATGAATTTCGGGTATAACTATGAAACGGATTTTAGTTTTATAGGAGGATGTTTATGTTATGCTGATAGAAATAACTATGTTAATCTGAATTTTGACGGTAAGGCCTATAGATGTACTGCCGAAGATTATAATTCGTGTAACGCATTGGGTTATTTGAATGATGACGGTGATATAATTTGGGAGAATGAAACAGTGAAAAGCTTTTGCTCAAAACCCTATATTGAGGATACCAAATGTATGGAATGTAATTTATTGCCTATATGCGGTGGCCCTTGTTTTAAACGTAAATATCAGTATATCACCAATAAAACAGATTTCTGTATGGTGGATAAACTGGATACTGACTTGGATCATTTTGTGAGAGAATATTATGGATATGTTCAGAAGAAGAAACATAGAATATTAGAAGTATGAAACGATTAATTATTAGCTTGTTCCTGACGATATATGCTTTAGGTGGTGTTGTGGGGCAAAATATTACCGGATGTTTGGTTGATGATAATAAAGCTCCTATTCCATACGCTAATGTCGTACTATTATCTCTGCCTGATTCAATCTTTTTAGGAGGTGTTGTTACAGATGATTCGGGTTACTTCTGTTTTGAGAAACCTGACAGTCGGGGGAAATTGGTACGTATATCCTCTATTGGATATGAAACTGCCGAGTTTCTTCTGACTAAAAAGGAATTGGGGACATTGATATTGAAAACTGCCACTATGATGTTGGATGAGGCTGTTGTTGTAGGCAGGCGTCCTACTTATTCATTGAAACAGGGAACTTTGACAACTAATGTTGAAAATACTCTGCTAAGCAGTTTAGGTACGGCTAATGATGTTCTGAAGCGTGTTCCTGGGCTACAAATAAACGATGGGGATGTAACTGTTTTTGGGAAAGGAACTCCTTTGATATATATTAATGGGCGCCAAGTAAGAGATTTGTCTGAATTGGAGCAACTCAATTCGAAAGAAATAGCTAAAGTTGAACTGATCACTAATCCCGGAGCGGAATATGATGCAGAGGTGAAAGCCGTATTGAGAATAAAGACAGTGAAACCTGTTGGAGAAGGAATTGGTGGAAGTGTCCGAACTGCATTGCAGAAAGGAGAATTATGGAGTAATAATCAGCAGGTTGCATTGAACTACAGAAAACAAAAACTGGATATATTCGGATCTTTATATTATGATAAAAAAAGAAGAATAGAGAAGCAGGAAGACTTGCAAACCGTGTATGCTGATCAGGTGTTAGAGATAAACGGAAAATCGCGTTCCCCTCTTTCTCTGGATTATATTCAGGGAGAAGGCGGATTAAATTATCAACTTGATGATAAGAGTTCGGTAGGTCTGCGTTATACAATTAATCATAGTTCATCAAAGAGTTCTGTGCCTGATAATTATGAGGTGAAATTGGATGGTGCGCCCTATGATCATCTTGATTTTATGAATAGAATGAACGGGGATGGTGATACCCACAAAGTGAATGCTTATTACACCGGGATGTGGGGATCTAAATTGGGAGTAGACTTAAATATTGACTGGCTGTATGGGGATAGTGAAAGCAATCAAAATATTACAGAACATAGTACTGCGGAAGGTGAACAGACTGTTCACGCCCGAAGTGCTTCCCGCAATAATTTATATGCCGGAAAATTAATTTTTTCCTATCCGGTAGCTAAGGGAACATTGAAATTTGGTCCTGAAGTAAGTTTTACTAATCGCCATAGCAGCTATGTGAATAAGGAGCAGATTTTAGAGGATTCGCACAGTAAGGCCACCTCTGACAATCAGTCTGTTTTTATCAGTTATGATGTACCGATAAACAAGGCGTACTTGTCGGCAGGACTTCGCTACGAACATGTTTCTTTTGCTTATTACGAGGAGGATATAAAGCAGGAAGAACAAAGTAAGGATTATAATAATATATTTCCCAGCTTATCCATCTTTTTTCCGGTTAAGGAATGGCAGTTTTCTTTAGGTTATGCTGCCCGTACAAAGCGTCCTACTTATTCGGCTTTGCGTAGTGATATACAATATGCCAACCGCTATACCTATGAGCGGGGTAATCCATCGCTGCAGCCGGAGACGGAACATAACATTTCATTTCAGACGATGTATAAGTATGTTCAATTTTCTATTTACTACTCTTATACAAAAGATGCCATCCTTTCTGTAACTTATCCTTATAAAGAAGATAATCTGGTCACTGTATTCGGAATTGAAAATATTTCCAAGTGGCAAGCTTATGGTGCTTCTTTGTCCGTTGCTCCTAAAATTGGAATCTGGGAACCTATCTGGAATTTTGAATTCATGCGGCAAGTATTGGAAGGGAAATATCTGGGTAAGCAAAAGCATTTTAACCGTCCGGCAATAGCGGCCAGTTTAACTAATCAGTTGCGTTTGCCGTGGGGACTCATATTTTCAGCCGATATATCTTGTTCTAATAAATATCACTCGGGATATGTTTTGAATAAGGCCAATATGTGGGTAGATTGCGGATTAAGAAAAGCTTTTCTTGGTGGAGCTTTGAATGTTACTTTACAGGCAAATGATATTTTTGCTTCTATGAGGAATTCTTTTATAAATTATGGAGAGATTATGACTTTTGATAAATGGAACTATAATGATAGTCGCCAAGTAAGATTAAGGGTTTCTTATCGTTTCAATGCTTCACGTAGCAAATATAAAGGTACAGGTGCCGGTGAGGATGAGAAGGCAAGATTATGAAAACAGTGTATATAGTATTGATTAAATAACTTGATTTAGTTAATTGCAATCACCCCAAATAGCAATAGCCTCCGGATTTTTCACGTGAGGCTATTTTTATAGTAAAAAGGTATGAAATGATCGAAGCAGATACCGATTTCTCTACATTTATTCGAGAATATTATGATTCATGTGAAAAGAATTTAGTAAAATATCGTTAAAATAGAATAAATTGAATAGCTTTGTAGAATTATCCTTCCGAATTATAAAACCAAACATATTGTAAGTATGAAAACACACATCATTTATCTACTTTTTACCTTCTGTATATTGTCAGGCATTTATGCACAAAATATGAATATATCCGGTAGAGTTACTGACGGGAAAGGTGAACCTTTAGCATTTGCAAATATCGTTATCGTACAGGATAAGGACTCTATGACATTTGCCGGAACGGTTACAGATATGGAAGGAAACTTTATGCTCGAAACTACAAAAGAAAATCCGATTGTTAAGGTCAGCTATCTGGGATATGTGACTACATCTGTGGCGGTAAAGCAGAATGTTCTGAATACAATAAAACTTGAAGAAGATACCAACTTGTTGGGTGAAGTAGTTGTTAGGGGGACTCGTCAGCATTTTAAGATGGAGAATGGTGGCATTGCTATGGATGTGGCAAACAGCCCGCTGAAGAATGTGGGTACGGCCAACGATGTTCTGGAAAAGCAACCTTTTATCGTGAAAAATGGAGATGCCATCAGTGTATTGGGTAAAGGTACTCCACTGATTTATATCAATAATCGTCTTGTAAGGAATGATAATGAATTGGAGAGGCTAAGCTCTACACATATTAAGAAAGTTACTGTGATTACTAACCCCGGACCGGAGTATGATGCTTCTGTTAGCGCAGTAGTTCTGATTGAAGCCATACGTCCACCCGGAGAAGGGATAGGCGGTGAGGTTTTCGGAAGAATGGATGTCAGGAGCGAAGTTTCTGCCGATGGAGCGGTGGATCTGAATTACCGTAAGAATAAATTGGACCTGTTTGCTTATTACGGGTATAGTGAGAAACAACGTGAAATTGATATTAATTCGATGCAGACTTTGGAAGCGGGACAAAATATAACGGCTGTACAACAGATTGCCACGCAAAAAGTCCATAATAAGTTTCATTATCTAGAGGGAGGACTCAACTATGAATTAGACGAACGACATTCTATAGGTGCCAAGTATGTTTATACGCGTACTCCTTATTATAAAGGTGGAGTGGATATAGTATCGGCTGTAACAAAGGATCGTGTGTCAATAGAGGAGTTTCCAACGAATACCAAGGTAGATATGAATGCTAATTCTCACCTTCTGAATGCTTATTATACCGGTAATGTGTCCCCTTGGCTTAAAGTGCAGTTGGATATGGACTATGCTAAAGGCAGCAGTGAAAACCATGATTTTTCTGTTTCCGAAAGAGAAGATGAAGTGGAAGTGGGTACGCGCTCTTTACAGGACTATGATTTATATGCAGGCAAACTTACTTTATCTACACCTCTATTGGGAAGTAATTTTAATTATGGTATGGAATATAGCCATACGACCAATGAACAGACTTATTGGGTAGATGAAAATGAGGGAGCTCCTTCGCTTGCGTCTAATGAGAATATGTCGAAACAGAAGTTGTTTTCGGCTTTTCTCAGTTATTCAAAAAGTATAGACAAGTGGATGTTTAATTTAGGACTGCGTTTTGAAAATGTCGGTTTCGATTATTTTGAGAATGGCAATAAAGTGGATGAACAAAGCCGTACATATAAAGATTTTTTTCCACAGGCTTCGGTGAGTTACCGGTCTGATAAGGTACAGATGATGTTGGGATATCGTGCTACGATTCAGCGGCCAAGTTATTATCAACTTCGGAACAGCATTCAATATGATGACCCTTACACTTATGAAACCGGTAATCCGTATCTGAAACCTACCCGAATAGATGATATCTCATATTCGTTGCTGTGGAAGAAAATTAAGTTGATGGTTTCGTATAAGATGTATGATAATATGTCACTATTGATACCGCATCCTTATGGTGAAAAACAAGATATCGTTATGTATATTCCGGAGAATATGGATCATACACAAAATCTGATGGCTATGGTTTACTATTCTCCCCGTTTAGGCTTTTGGGAACCGGTTGCAGGCTTAGGCGTATCGAAAGACTACTTCAAATATGGAGATACAGGACAGAAGTATGAAAAGCCCTTTTTACGTTATAGTTTGCAGAACACGTTCCGCCTGCCTGCCGGGTTTGTGGTGATGCTGGATTTTCAGGGCACATCAAAGGGGCACTCGAACCTGACTTACTTGTATGACCAGTTCCGGATGGATGTACGGGTGACGAAAACTTTCATGAAAGGTAATCTTATTCTGAACTTAAGGGGATATGATATACTGGGTACGTACAAACAGAAGAGGTTGATGGAGGTTAATCCAATAGTTTCCTTGATAGATAAGAACTTGGATACTCGTTCATGGCAGTTCTCCGTGCGATATAAATTTAATGCATCAAAGAGCAAGTATAAAGGGAAGTCGGCTTCTGAGGAAGAAAGACAGCGTATGTAATGGTTATACCGACCTGTTTTAGTTTTATTCTGACTGGAACTCTATATTGATAATAAGATTTGTGGTCATTGAAATACTGATTCAATTGTTGAATCAGTATTTTTTATATATCACAAAACTATTAGTGTCTTTATGCAGTATTTTACAATTTCTTGCATTTCTTAAAAGGTGAGACTGCTTACACACTAAAAAACTAAAATATGAAAAACAAGTTATCCGTTTTACTGGCACTACTTTTTTTGCTTTGTACGGCAATGTGCTGCGAGGAATTTGAAGAATACATTCCCTGTCAGGTGACCTTAACCGGAATAGGTAAGGTGGAACACTTGGATAATGCCGGAAGCGTGCCTGTTGCTCCGGTGGGTGGAGTGGTATCTCGCCAGGCATATATGTTGCGGATACCTTTGGACTTTGAATATGAGAAAGAGACTGTAGAGGGAACATATTATGAATACATCCTGACTGATACCATCGCCAATATACAGATTATCTCACTTACCGCTTATGATGAATCCCATCCTGCCGGTACGGATGTGAACGAACTTTTCATGGACTATCCTTTGCGTCAGGAGGACCAGTTGACAGATTATAAATACGGTTATATGTATGGGACTGTTTTTTTATAAGATACCCCGTACACTTCCTCAAGCCGGAGTGCATCGGTTTAAAGTCGTAGTGACGACCCGCAAAGGGGAAGAGTTTACCAAAGAAACGGATGAGATCACCATGCAATAAATGAAGAGTCAATGAGAAAGCTATTTATCACTTTGCTGGCAGTGGGACTGCTGAGCATTATGGGCGGACAGGCACAAAATAGAAATTCACGTCATCAGCTTGACTTAACCACCGGAGTATCTTGTCATTTTCAGAGTGGAGAATCCTGGATTTCTTCTTCTCCTGTTCCCGTCATGAGCTTTGCTTATACTTTCTATGTATTTCCACACTGGGGAATCTTTTCTTCTATGAGTGTGGCCCCCCTCATCAGAGAAGGAAATGGGGATAAGTTGAGAAGACCTTATAAAAATGACCATTTTGTAAAGGATGCGTATGATTTTGATGATGAAATGGGTTTGTCTATGGCCTTTGGCATTGCCTATCGGCTGAATAAACCGGTATGGGATGTACAGTTGCGCTTGGGATATTACCTGGTTGATGCAGAGGAACATTCTTCTCATTTTTATGTGAAAGAAAAGAATTCCAATGTAGTACGTTGGATTAATTATGATCAGTCATTCTCCATAGAACCCGGTGGTTTAATGAGTGCTATTCAGACTTCGGCTATGTTGTCGAGGCGTATCTGGCGCAAACTCCATTTTTCGGTGGAGGCCAAATATCTCTTCCTCCCTGAACGGGCTACGCAGACTTTTGAAAAGAGAAACCTGTTGACAGGAGAGATTGAGGATAGCTACTCGAAACGTGTACGTGTGCACTATCTGGAGATGGCATGCGGAATTAGCTGGCATTTATAATCTTTATACCATATCGTCTCCCGTCTTCACCACAGCCACTTTCAGAGTCTTATGGAAAGGGATGAAAGCGGAAACCACTGCGATAACCAATGCGGCAATCAGCAGATAGCCGATTACAGTCTTGATGCCCAGTAGCAGGCTCTGTTGCTGAAGCGTGGAATAAAAGTTATTGGCGGCTAACTGGCTGGCTTCATCGTATCCGTGTCCCTGCGCCAAGGCACTGTTCATGGCTTGCGCATAGCGGGAGGAAGCCAGTGGATTGGTGAGCGTCATGTGCTCCGAAAGGGTGTTCATCCCCTTAATTTGTAAGTAATAGAGCTGGTTACTGAAAAAAGAAGCGGATATTGCCGGAGCCAGTACAGAGCGGAGGGATATCAGAAAGAAAGCGTTAGACAGCATGAGCTTAGGATCCAAATCTTCTACTACATATACACCGAAGGCTATGAAAAGAGTCATCATCCCCAGTCCGCGGAGGAAAACCGGAAAGTAAAGCATCTCGTAAGTGGAGTAGGGCGTGATGCCGAAGTAAAGGATGACCAGATAGATGACGTAGCAGAACATTCCTCCGGAAATGAGATAGCGGAACCGCCATCGCTGCCATCTGAACCACCAGAAACAGATGATGGCTCCCACAATGAATCCCGGTATAAGCATCAGACTGAGCGAATTGGCATGCACGCTGTCTACGCGGATAATGCTGTTCAGGTAATTGGTAATCAGGGAACTGCTGGCACTGAAAAACATGACCAGTACCATGAAAGTGTATCCGATGATGGATTTATGGTGATGGAGTGGTTTCAGGCTGACGTATGGCTTCTCCTGGGTCCGTTGCCGATGGACGAAAAGGTAAATCAGTATGGGGATGGCAATCGTATAAATCCGTATTTTGGGAGAGGAGAACCAATCTAATGTCTTTCCGTAGGTAAATATGTAAATGCTGAAAAGCAATGCAGCAGCTATGATAAACATGCTTCTTCCGTCGATTTCTTTGTAAGGGATGCGCATGGGGCGTTTGGCATACCGGAAAAACAACAGGATAAAGATAATGGCAATCAGCATCAACAGGATTGTAAAGTAATACATGTACTGCCACTGATAATAATAGGCCAATTGTGCCGTCAGTGCCATGGATATTTGTCCGCCGGAAAATACGATGGGGTAGAAGTAGGCGTAGAACTCGCTACGCACATTCTTCGGACTGAAGAACGGTCGTACCTGAATAATAAACTCCAACATAATGAAGGCTTTCAGGAAGCCGATGAAGAAGCTGCATATAATGGTGATGTCCATATTGCCAACCTGGGCGCAGATGTAGCTGAGAAAGATTTGCAGGATCAGGTCGGTAAGCAGCATCGTTTTTGGAGTGGCGATCGCACGAATCTTAGGAATGATGGGATAAGCTACCGCCATACCTGCCGCTGCCGCATAATACCCCATTGTGATGTCTTCGCTGAGTATCCCGAGGGTACTGCTGACTTCCAGCATGCTTCCCGTATAGGTTCCGTTGAGCATAATGATAGGGAACATCACCACGAACATAGTGACGATACCCAGCCATTGCGGTACCCAGGGGCGGAGTGGAAGGTTCAGTTTTACCATCAGTGGACTTCCTTATTTTCTCAGTGCTTCGGTTTCTACCATCATGCCTGCGCGGAGGCTTTTCATCTCTTCGGGAGTGGCGTCGTCCAGCTCGATGCGAACGGGAATGCGTTGCTGCACTTTGACGAAGTTGCCGGCGGAGTTATCAGTCGGAACCAGGGCGTACTTGGAACCGGTTGCTTCGGATATGGCGGTAACTGTGCCGTGAAAGATATGCTCGCGGAAAGCATCGACCTTGATGCGTACTTTCTGTCCGATGTAGATGTGGGAAATCTGCGTTTCTTTGTAGTTGGCAGTGATCCATTTGTCGTTGCCCCGTACAAGATAGGAGATGGTTTGTCCGGCTTGTACGAATTGTCCCGGTTCAAGGGTGCGGCGTCCCATATATCCGTCGTAAGGAGCGGTGACTATCGTATAAGAGAGATTCAATTTTGCCATATCCAGATCCGCTTCTTTGCGAAGGATATTCGCTTCGATGCCGGTAGATTTTTTACTTGTTTCGGAGTATTGGGATTTTGCTGCTTCCTTTTGTTGCAGCAGGGCCTGATAGCGTGCTTGGGTTGCTTCGTAGGCCGTTTTTACCTGTTCATATTGTTGCTGGCTGACGGATTCTTCGGCAAGCAGGTTGGCATAGCGGCGATAATCCTGTTCCTGTTGCCAGAGCTTGGCCTTGGTTTCTGCAATGTTGGCTTCCTGAATGGCTACATTTACTTGCGAGGTCTGAATGCCGGAACTTAATACATCTTTTGCACCTTTCGCATCCATCAGGGCAGCTTCTGCATCCTTTACTTTGATGAGGTATTCCCGGTTGTCAAGAATGAGAAGGGTGTCTCCGGCATGCACGGGCTGGTGCTCCGTGAAGCGGACTTCCTTGATATAACCCGAAGCGCGGATATTGAGCGGAGCTATATACTGGTCTACTACGGCATCATTGGTGATTTCGTAATGGACGTATTTCCAGAAGTAATTGATTGTCCATGAAATTCCCGCCAATGCAAGGAGGATACATACCGTATTGAGGGTGATATTCCTTATTCTTAATCTCTTCAGTTGCTTATGTTTCTTTTGTAATTCGGACATAGATTACAATTGTAAATTAAAAATTAATAATTTAAAAATTAAAGCATGCCACAGGTTCGCTGTAATTCATAGTAAGTGTAAATGGCCTGCGTACGGGCAACGGTCAGTTGCAGTTCAGCATCCAGCCGCACGCTGCTTGCATCCAGCAGGTCGGTGAGAATGGAAAGCTGGTTCAAGTAGCGGTTTTGCACAATCCGGTAGTTTTCTTCTGCCTGGCTGACAGAGAGTTTCAGGGCTTCTATGCGGTTCAGGGCCTCTTTATGGCGGGTGTAGGCAGTTCGGATCTGAATACGGACGTTCTGCATCAGGAGTTCTTCGGCATACTTTTGAAGTTGTACCGTCTGCCGGGCTTCGTGCATCTTGTGCTTATTCTGATAAAGAGACGACAGGTTGTATGAGAGGCTGAGGCCGATGTTCCAATTATTATTGTACATGTCAGCCAGCGTAGTGCTGAGTGGGCGTGCAAGGGTGTTGCCCGCGTGCAGTGACAGGCTGGGAAGGTAGTTTGCTTTAGTCAGCCGGATATCGTTTTCTGCCAGCAGGGTTTGTTGGCGGACAATCTGCATGCCCGGATAGTTGTTGTAGGCTAATTGTACATACGTATCATAATCAGACACACTGACGGCGGTATACAGTAAAGTGGTGTCCGGTGCTATCAGTTGTGATTCGTCCAGTCCCAGCAGAATATCGAGTTGTTGCGAAGCTATGGCGATGCTGTTGTCAGCTTCCTGATAGGCCAGGCGGTCGTTGGTCAGTTGCAGTTCACTGCGGATTTCATCATTGCGGGTGACTATGCCTTCTTTTTTCATCCGGCGGATATCTTTCAGTCGGTGTTCGGACTCTTCGATATTGCGTGCCAGCACTTCCCGCTGCTTGTAGTAACTGAAAAGCGTCATGTACTGTTGCAGCAGTACCAGCTTGATTTCGGCTTCGTTGTCGGCACTGGTCAGGGCGGCTATTTGCTCTTTAAGTTCGGCTTGATGTATTTTGGCCTGTATCCTTCCTCCCTGGTAGAGGGGTTGCGTCAGGTTGATATTATAGTTTTGTGACCAGTCTGGCGTTTCGGGGCGCACGGGATGTGAAAGTCCTCGCTGAAAGATGACAGGTTGGCCTATGATTCCGGTGCTGGCACCTACTTGGATATCAGGCAATCGGTCTGTGTATGCAGACTTCTTTTGGTCGTTATAAATAACCTCTTGTAGTTTGCTCTTTTTAAGTTGAAGACTGTTTTCTGTGCCAAGACGGAAAAGTTCGTCTACGGATAATAGATGCGCATTCTCCTGAGCGGTTAGCCACAGCGGAGCTACAGCAAGTATGTGAATGAGCAAGAGGCGAAGAAAATTAGAACTGGTTGAATATCTCATAGAGTGTCTCTAGTTGATTGGAACATGCGTTTAGGTTCTCTATTCCCATCAGTTGGCCCGTCTGGGTATAAAAATCCTTGATGAGCGGGCGTACACGGTCGGATATCTCTTCTCCTGCGGGAGTGAGGTACACAAGTCGGTTACGGCGGTCGTTAGGGTCTTCCTGGCGCATGATCCAGCCTTTCTTTTCGAGGTTTGCCATCAGATTAGTCATGCAAGCTTTGTCTTTGGCTGTCTTTTCGGCTAATGCCTGCTGGCTGATTCCTTGTTCCTGCCACAGGGAACTCAGTACTTGTAACATTTCAAAGGTGATATCTATGTTATTGCGTTTCAAAACGCGTTGCAGAGCTTGACGGAATGCCATGCGGGTTCTTAGCATTTGCTGGATAAGCCCGCGGGATGAATTGTAATTCTCCATTGCTACGTTGCTTTTTATTTTTCGGGCGCAAAGGTAGAGCTTTTTATTGGAATTAGTCAAATGTTTGACTAATATTTGTGAGGGGAGATTTGAAGCGCCTACATATCATGCAACGTTTTTTTAATACAATCTCTTACGGTGTAATAAGTATGAGTGGCATGCCTTTTAGGCATGCCAGGCTATATAATGCTGAAGAGTAATCTCTGATGTAACTGTCCATGTATTCTATCCTTTTACTTCAGTTTACCCATAAATAAAATATTATTATCCTCTGTGTCGATGGTGTCCAGCAATTCTTTTAACTGTTTACGGTCTTCGTCTGAGCAACTGCTCTCGGCAAGACGTTTCTCTATTTGAGCAATAAGCCATCCTGGTTCATTCATCTGGTAGAACCATCCATTACTGAAATTGAATATAGGTGCCTCCATATGTCCGAAAAAGTCATTTATCAACTTGGCATAATTTGAAGTTTGCTTTTCTTTGTTCACTGCTATAACGCCTTTGCCCCCCAACATGGCGGTCAGATAATAACCCGGCAACTCATTATAAATATGCAGTGGGATTTCGGATACTCCACCAAAATCCATTTTGAATTTGGGATGGATTTTGTTAGCATTCTTGTCATAGTGGAAAAGTGTGTCACAAGAGGACAACCAGAAACTGAATCCGGGAACATTATGGTAAGCAAATATATCCTGATTGAAATCTTTTTGCAAAAAGTTGGGAGTAGGTTTTAGTTCTTGTTTGAATGAACCGTCTTTGTCATATACTGCGGCGAGGAATTTCTCCTTATTGTTTTCAAAGGGCATGTGAATAATGGTGATGTCTCCATCGTCATCCACTTCTATTTTAGGCTTACTTAACTTCTCTTTAGTAACAATCTTACGCACAAACTTCCCGTCTGTATTGTACACCAATATTTTGGGTAAGAAAGCAAAAGAAGCCAAATAAATTTCTTTTGTTTTCTCATTAATCACTTCATCATAAATAGACTGATTATATTCTTCCGGACCATTACCTATAGCACCGACTTGACATTTTAGCTTTCCATCATGAGTGAAAAGTAAGAAAGGAAGGTTGTTTGATTGACGAATGCCTATATAATGGTCTGTAATACACAAACCATAACCTTTGAAGAAAGCACTATCTGAATTTTCAAAACGGACAATCTTAAACTCTTCTACTAGGTCACTTAGATTGATGTCAATCGTATTTTTTACTTGATCAAAATGGCAAACCGTCAAGGTATTGTCGGCATCGGTTTCTACGAAAGTTAAAGTACCGTCACCTTTAGGGGATGTGCTGCAACTTGCCGTTACTAAAACTGTACACAAGGCTGCTGCGACTTTAAATCCTTTTATATTCTTCATATTTTCCTTATTTATTGAATTTTGTATTTATGTTTTTATATATATTGGGCTGCTATCGCTGATCTGTATTTAGAACGTACCGGGGTTTCATTTATCTTACCAGGAATAAATTTGGGCAATAATTTGAGTACTCTGATAAATTCTTTATCTATAGCGGGATGGATGCCTTCAACGATTATCACATCCGAAACGGTACCATCTCGTTCTATCACCAAATCAACCGTTCCTCTGCCGTTTACAGGATCTATATCCGGATATTTGAAGTGTTTACTGATAAAATCCATAAATTGGGAATTATTCAAAGAAGGAAATGCCCTTACTACTTCGGACTCTTCATAGATTTTATCCAAATCAATCTCTTTCCCTTTTCCGATGCTATCAATGGCATAACCTTTTTCCTCAATAACTGTTGCAGAGGTCTCACCAGTTAATGTGTCACATGAAACTGTCTTTACATCAGCTTGTTTGGTTGATTTTCCGGTACAACCTATTGTAATTATGAGGAAAAAACATAAAAAACAATACCATACATTCTTAATTACTGCTTTCATAATATTTTATTTTGATTCTGTTGCGAATTTAGATGTTATATATGAGAAAATAATATGATAATGGAATAAATAGTGAGATAACTTACTTTGTTGATAATTAGATGGGTACCTTTGTGCTGGAATGAGTTATGAGACAAAATGAAGAATGAATTTATATAATAATGTATACTTTTACTTATTGTGAGTAAACGCTATTATAAAATCAATAAAACTCTCTTTACTCCTTTTTCTAAAATCGAACTTCTCGCATATTCGAATGGTGTACCGTTCAATACTTCGGGGTTGTACATCCAAAAGTTGTGCAACAGTTTCAAGAGATAAGTTTAAGGCTGTCAGATAACAGATGTCTTTTTCTCGCCCGGTGAGTGATGAATATTGTTCATTCAATCGAGTGGCAAAGTTTTGGTGAACGATATTTAACCAGTGTTGCAGTTTGTCTCTGTCGGCGGCGGGAATATACTTTTTTAGTTCTGTAATTTTGAGGAATGTTTGTAGTGCTTCAGCATCTGCTGATGAAACGGAGATGTCTTTTGCCCGGAACATGATTTCCAGCTGCTTTATGCGTATATCTTTTTCTCCTTTTTCATTCTGCAAAGCCATGATTTTATTCAAGGCTTCTTCTTGTTCCAGGCTATGCAGATTCTCGTTTTCTTCTATCATTGTTTGAAAGGTATCTATCTGTTCTTGTAACTTAATAGACCCTTGTTTCTGTTGGGATAACTCTTTTCCTTTCTGCTTCTTATACATTTTCAAGCTATAGAAGTAAAGGAGTATTAATACTATTACTATTAAGATTCCAATAGCAATAGTGAGATACCAACTCATTCGTATTTCAGCATTTTGCCTGAGGGTGATGGATTTGTCGTATTTTAGTTGTAATTCTCTGATTTCTGTACTCTTTAGTTCATCCCGAACGGAATCAATAACCGCAATGTAATTTTTAAGATATTTAATGGCTTTCTTATATTGTTTATTCTCTTCTGCTTGTTTATATAATGCAGAATAGATATTCACTTTTACATTTAGATCAGAAGTTTTTAAAGCTGCATGTAATAAACTGTCAGCCTGTTCTTTTCCTTTGAGTTTTTCCGGTGAAGAAATCTGTTCCAGTATCTGTAAAGTAGAATCCGGGTTTTCCCATAGTTGGGCTTCTGCCAACCCTAATAGCTTGGTAGTATTATCACGCTGACACGAAAAAAGGCATGTACAGCATAATAAGACATATAAGATAGCAGTTTGTCTATTTTTCATAATACTTGATTTGAATGTAAATTCAATAGACAAAGGTGAGAACAATTATTTTATTATATGTTTAAAAATGATTCATTTGCCTGTTATAATTATGCCATTTCCCTTTTTCTTATCCATCATCTTTTTTGTTTTATGAAGCAAAGCATCTTTTTTGTTTTTAAAGGTTTAAATGTTGTATCTATTATTTATAGGTAGTTGGTAGGCTATTAATAAGTATTTGTCCGACTAAGGCGGGTTGATTTTTTAGTGAATTTGGCATGGGTATACAAAAAAACGCAGAGTGTATTTCTCTGCGTTTTTTTGTTTTTATGAAATGTTATTTATAACTCAATCACCAATGACTCTCTTGGTCCCATTGTCAGCGATTCACCGAATGCAACTGTCTTTCCACTAAGAATATCTTTTCCTTGTTTGGAATCTTTCAATATTTCTTTGTAGAATTTCAAAGGAACAGTAGTTTCGGCATCTGTACCATTCAACATTACGAATACGGTTTTACCTTCATGCTGGCGGGCATACGCGTAAACACCATTCTGAACCATGAATTGCACCATGCTACCTTTGGCAATAACATCGTTTCCTTTACGCCAGTTCAATAAGGTCTTGTAGAAGTTATAACATTCGTTCTGTATCTTGCTGCGTCCTGCGGCTGTCAGTGCTGTTTCTGTATCGCCAGTCCATCCACCGGGGAAGTCCTTACGAACGTATCCGTCACTCTTGCTCTTTACACCGTTCATCATGATTTCCGTACCATAGTAAAGTTGCGGAATACGGCGGGTGGTAAGTAGCAAGGTAGAAGCTTGTTTCAGCATTGGCAGATTGTCGCCTTCACCCAGGAAGCGGTCAGTATCATGGTTTTCGATAAATGCCAGTACGGAAGCCGGGTTGGGGTAGAGGAAGTCATATACGAAGTTATTGTACACGCGATCCAGACCTTTGAACCATGTTTCGGTCTGCTCGTTCTTGGCAGTATTGATTTTATCGAAGAAGCTGAAGTCCATAACGGTTTTCAGGTTACTGTTCTTCGGGGCAGAGAGTTTGGAATCCATTTGCCACCAGGCTGTATAAGCCGGTTCGGTAACCCAGGTTTCGCCTACGGTGTTGTAGTTGGGGTATTCTTTGTTCAGCTCTTTCATCCAGTTGCTCATGGCGTCATAGTCGGCATACGGATAAGTGTCCATGCGGATACCGTCGATATTGGCGTACTCAATCCACCAGAAGCTGTTCTGTACAAGGTAGCGATATACGTGTGGGTTCTTTTGGTTAAGGTCCGGCATAGCGGTAACAAACCAACCGTCGTTCATCTGGTCGAAGTCGTATTGTGAAGTATAAGGATCAACGTGCGGAGTCAGTTTGAAAGAAGTCTGCACGAAGTTCTTTTCATGATCGGGATTGTTGAACCAGTCTTTAGACGGCATATCTTTAATCCATGGATGTTCTACGCCGCAGTGGTTGAAGATCATATCCATTACAATCTTGATGCCGCGGTCGTGGCATTTGGATATCAGTTGCTGATACTCTTCGTTGGTGCCGAAACGCGGATCAACTTTATAGTAATCGGTAGTAGCATAGCCGTGGTACGAACCGCCGGTCATGTTGTTTTCCAGTACCGGAGTGAACCAAAGAGCGGTTATACCCAGGTCGGAGAAGTAATCCAGATTTTGCTCGATACCTGCAAGGTCACCACCATGGCGGGCGTTCGGATCATTGCGGTCTACTTTGTATTCGGCCATGCCGGGGATTTGGTCATTGTCCGGATTACCATTTGCAAAGCGGTCGGGCATCAACAGGTAGAGGGCGTCGGAAGCATCAAAACCTTTGTGTTCACAGCTTTTCTTGCCGCGTGCTTTCAGTTCATACTCTTTGACGATTTTCTTTTTGCCTTGTGCAAAAGTGAGAGCTACTTTACCGGGTTTCACATCTTTCTCCAGTCTCAGGTAGACAATCAGGTAGTTCGGGCTTTCCAGCTTGACAGTGCTGCTCAAAGAAACGCCGGGATAGTTGACAGTAACGGAAGAGTTACCGATGTCTTCACCGTAGACCATAAGTTGGAGTTCGGGATTTTGCATTCCGGCGTACCAAAACGGAGGGTCGATTTTGTTTACGTTCATAGCTGCATACGTACTAAGGGAAAGTAAAAACGTTCCCAGGATAAGGAATAATTTTTTCATGATATTAGCTTTTCGTTATTATATCCGTATTTTGGTGCTAATATAAGCAAATAGCGGAGAAAGCTGCCGCTACTCCGCTATTATATACTTTATAATGTTATGCAAACGTTTTCACTTCTTTACTGTGTCTCTGGAAGTTTCTGTCTTTTTCGTATTTGTTGGTACTGCAATCACTTTCCCCTGAAAGAAGTCATCCACTTTCTTTTTCTCGCGAAGATCTTTCAGCCAAGTTTCGGCCGCACCATAATAAGTACTTAATCCTAATATTACATTTCCTTTATCATCTGTTTCGGGTTGCTCACTGCTGTTTTTGGGACGCGTTTTAAGGAAAGCCTCCAGACAACGTTCTGTATTCTTTTTATCTTTCAACTGATATTGGTAAACATATGCCATGTCATACAAGAGCTTATGATTTTCTATATCATATTTATCATATCTGTCTTGCATCGTTTTGATTTGCTCTTTAGGCATTAGTGCCATTTTATAACAGTCTGTGAGGCCGACATAGAGGCGTACCATAGCACTATCGGGTGGGGTAGCATATGCCACAGCTTCTTCCAGATATGCAACTCCTTGATCCTTCCATGACGTTTTGGAACAGGAGCGTCCTAAATAATATAGCAGATTCACATTACGCTTATCATATTGGCGAGCTACTTCCAGTATATCATGTGCTTCATAAAACTTTTCTACTGCGTAGTAACTGACTCCTAAATAATAACAGGTGGTAAATGTACTGTCTCCTAGGCTTAGTAACTGTTCGTATCTCTGTATTGCGGTCTGATAATCTTTCATCAGGCAGTATGCCAATGCATTTTGTTGGTTTACAACAACGTTTGTACTGTCTATTTGGCGGTATTTTTCAGTAGCTTCTATAGCATAATTATAAAATGCTCCTTCGATGTGCAGTCTTGCTGCTTTGGCAGCAGCCAGAAAGTCGTTGGGATATTTTTCCTGTATGTTTTCATAGCATCCCAATGCAGCTAAAATGTCATCTACCCCTTCAAAACTTTGAGCTTGTAGATGTAATGCAACAGCCGAGCTATCTGTTTCTGTAAGTAGACTGCTCTCTCCCAATGCTTCATCGAATTTCCGCTGATTCAGTAATAGAGTAATGTATTGAATACGGGCATATTTATTATCCGGATTCAGGTCCACTGCCTTTTGATAATATTTTAATGCCTGTTTGTTTTTTAATAATGACTTGCAGCACTCTGCTGCTTCAATATAAGCTCGTGGATTCAGAGAATCTTGCATCACGACTTCTTCATATACTTGAAGCGCTTCCCTGTTGTTGCCAAGACTTTTCAGCGCTTTCCCTTTTTGATAGAGTAGGGGAACAGTCGGCGTCTCCTTATCAATAAGCGTCAATGCCGTTTCATAATCATAGTTTGCCATTGCTTCCTGAATGGGGTTGGTATTTTGTGCCATCAGCAATGAAGAGGCACTGAAAAAGAGTAGAATAAAGAGTTTCCGCATAGTCTTTTTATCTTTAAAGTATTGCTTAATTGGCTGCAAGTTACTAAAAAGATTCACTTTACGAAATATTCGTAGCTTCTTTTAGATAGATTAACGAATAAAAATAGCGCCCCTTCAACCGAAGGAGCGCTAAAATATACCGGATGTTTTGAATGGTAAAGATACCACTCAACGCACATGTCTTTTACATCAAGAATCCCAGCAAGATACCGGCAGCTACTGCTGAACCAATTACACCTGCAACGTTCGGACCCATGGCGTGCATCAGCAGGTAGTTTGTAGGATCATATTCCAGACCTACTACCTGAGAGATACGTGCCGAATCAGGTACGGCAGATACACCTGCATTACCGATCAACGGGTTGATCTTATTATCTTTCTTCAGGAAGAGGTTGAAAATCTTCACGAAGATCACACCTGAAGCGGTAGCAATTACGAATGACAATGCACCCAGACCGAAGATCTTGATAGAGTCGAGTGTCAGGAACTCAGAAGCCTGAGTAGAGGCACCTACTGTCAAACCTAATAAGATAGTAATTGTATCAATCAGCGGACCACGTGCCGTTTCAGCCAAACGACGGGTTACTCCACTTTCTTTCAACAGGTTACCGAAGAACAGCATACCCAACAAAGGCAGACCGGACGGAACAAGGAAACAAGTCAGCAACAAACCGATAATCGGGAAGATTACCTTCTCCGTGTGAGAAACTACGCGCGGCGGTTTCATACGGATCAGACGTTCGTGCTTGTTGGTCAACAGGCGCATGATAGGCGGCTGGATTACCGGTACCAACGCCATGTACGAATAGGCTGATACCGCAATCGCACCCATCAGATTAGGGGCCAGCTTGGATGAAAGGAAGATAGCCGTCGGACCGTCGGCACCACCGATGATACCGATTGCACCGGCTTGCATAGGATCGAAACCTATTTCCAAAGCGATCATGTAAGCACCGAAGATACCAAACTGAGCAGCAGCACCGATTAGTAACAACTTAGGATTGGATATCAGAGACGAGAAGTCCGTCATAGCACCAATGCCCAAGAAGATGAGCGGTGGATACCAACCGGAGGTTACTCCCTGATATAAGATGTTGAGTACAGAACCTTCCTCATAGATACCAACTTTCAGTCCGGCTTCCATGTTGAAAGGAATATTACCGATCAGCATACCGAATCCGATAGGAATCAGCAGCATCGGTTCAAATTCCTTGGCTACCGCCAAGTATATGAAGAACAAACCTACCAGGATCATAACAACGTGGCCTACCGTTGCATTGGCAAAACCCGTGTACGTCCAGAAGTCGGCAAGGTTGTTTCCTATAAATGTGATAAATTCTCCCATATTATTCAATAATTACAAGGTCATTACCTTCGAGAACGGAATCTCCTTTACTTACGTTGATCGCAGTAATTTTACCGTCTTTGTCGGCGTTGATATTGTTCTCCATCTTCATAGCCTCAAGGATAATAATGGTTTGTCCTCTCTTCACTGTATCACCCACATTGACTTTGATGTCGAGGATAACACCAGGAAGCGGTGATTTAACACCTGACTTGCCAGTAGAAGCAGCAGCCGGTTTCACTACCGGAGTTGCAGGAGCGGGAGCCGGAGTTGTAGGACGTACTACCGGTTTAACAACCACTTTCGGTGCCTTTTCCATTTCTACCTTGTAGGGAGTACCGTTCACTTCTACATGAGCGATATTTTCATCGATATCTCCAATGGTAACTTTATATGTATTACCGTTGATTTTATATTTATATTCTTTCATTGTTTTATCAATTTATAGGTGATTACTTTTTCTGAGGAGTTTCACGCAATGTGTAAATCTTCGAACTCCATGGTGAATAGCTGCGTTTTACACGGGTGATAGTAAGAACGGTGTCTTCCACATCGTGTACATCGCTTTGCATCTCGTACATAGCCATGGCAATAGCAGCAAATATTTCTCCCGGAGCTTCGCCCAGTTTCTTTTCTTTAGCTTCCTGTTTGTCAGTAATACCTTTAGCCTTCATTGCATTACGCTTACTGAGGCTTACAGATACCCTGCCAACAATCTTGAAAGCAATGAAAAGCAGAATCAAACCGCAGAATACTACACTCATGGCAGAAATAGACATACCGATACCGTCGCTATCATGCTCTTCGAATTTCTCCATCTTAGCATTGCTGTCGATAGTTTTGTTGTTGGTACTCGGAGTTACGTATTTCTCTGCACTACCGTCTTTAACTTCCCATTTTTCAGCTGCATCACTTATGCGTGCATAAGACTGGTTAGCTTGTAATGCGCCTGCCGGTATGACTATCGAATCCAATAAATTGCGTCCTGAATCATATAAGCCAATCCAGTTTGTGTCATCCGGATTCAAGGTGAAGTTTGTGTGGAATGTACCACGTCTTGCTTCTCCATCGGCCCAGAATAATGCATGCTGACGAGGTTTCACCAAAGTCAGAATATCACCTTTGGGGATAAAATAGCTGGCACTATCTCGACCATTTTTAAATTTCAGATAACAGCCTGCCAGGTCGGCGCTGCCGTATGATCTGTTGAATATTTCAATCCATGCGCTGTGCAGGCCGTAATCGTCCTGATAATTACCTTCGTTGGTAATCAGCACTTCATTCAGCACCAGCTTATTGTTCGATTTCTTCTCTCCGCAGGAAGAGCATACACCTAACACCAGCAGCAAGGTAAAGAATATTCCGATTTTTGTTTTATTCATAATCGTTCTTGTTTTTAGTGTTAAAAGCCTGATTACAAAGGAATATTACCATGCTTCTTAGCTGGGTTGGACAATTTCTTAGTCTGCAACTGTTGCAAAGCGCGGATAATGCGGAAACGTGTGTTACGCGGTTCAATCACATCATCGATGTAACCATACTTAGCTGCATTGTAAGGATTAGCAAACAGCTTGGTGTATTCAGCTTCTTTTTCTGCCAGGAATTGAGCAGGATTTTCCTGTTCCTTAGCTTCGCGGGCATACAATACCTCAACGGCACCGGCACCACCCATTACGGCGATTTCAGCAGTAGGCCATGCGTAGTTCATGTCACCGCGGAGTTGCTTACAGCTCATTACGATGTGTGAACCACCGTAAGACTTACGCAATGTTACTGTTACCTTAGGTACAGTAGCCTCACCGTAAGCATACAGCAACTTAGCACCATGCAGAATTACACCATTGTATTCCTGGCCTGTTCCCGGAAGGAATCCCGGAACGTCTACCAATGAAACGATAGGAATATTGAAAGCATCGCAGAAACGAACGAAGCGGCCACCCTTACGAGATGCGTTGCTATCGAGCACACCTGCCAGATACTTCGGCTGGTTGGCAACGATACCTACGGACTGTCCGTTGAAACGTGCGAAACCGATAATGATATTCTTTGAGTAATCTTTCTGAACTTCGAGGAACTCACCGTTGTCAACGATAGCAGCAATTACTTCGTACATATCATACGGCTTGTTCGGGCTATCGGGGATGATTTCATTCAGAGAATCTTCCAGACGGTCGATAGGATCGGTGCAATCTACGTAAGGAGCTTCCTCCAGGTTGTTCTGGGGAATGTAGCTCAACAGCTTACGCAACAAAGCCAAACCTTCTTCTTCAGTCTTGGCAGTGAAGTGAGTTACACCTGATTTGGTAGAGTGAACACTTGCGCCACCCAGATTTTCCTGAGTTACGTCTTCACCCGTTACAGTCTTAACTACCTTCGGACCGGTAAGGAACATATAAGAAGTACCTTCCATCATCAACGTGAAGTCAGTCAGTGCAGGAGAGTAAACAGCACCACCGGCACAAGGACCGAAGATACCTGAAATCTGCGGGATAACACCTGATGCCAGGATATTGCGCTGGAAGATTTCAGCATAACCAGCCAAAGCGTTGATACCTTCCTGGATACGTGCACCACCCGAGTCGTTGATACCGATACAAGGAGCACCCATTTTCATAGCCTGATCCATAATCTTACAGATCTTCAGAGACATCGTTTCAGACAAAGAACCGGCAGAAACTGTGAAGTCCTGTGCGAACAGATAAACCAAACGACCGTCGATAGTACCACAACCGGTCACAACACCATCACCGGGATAGTGTTTCTTTTCCATACCGAAGTTGGTACATCTGTGCTCTACAAACATATCCATTTCTTCGAAACTACCTTCGTCGAGAAGCATGGCTATGCGCTCACGAGCTGTATATTTACCTTTCTCATGCTGTTTGGCAATCGCTTTTTCACCACCACCCAGACGTGCAGCTGCGCGGCGATCTATAAGCTCTTTAATCTTTTCAAGTTGATTACTCATTTTATTAAATATAATGGGTTAATACTATTTTTTTATTGTGAATTATGAATTACAAATGACGAACTGCCTGTAAAATAAGTAATTCGTCATTCCTAAATTCGTAATTAAAGCATATTATTCCGGCTTTTCGCAAAGTTCTGTCAATACGCCCAGTGTTGATTTCGGGTGTAAGAAAGCAATGTTCAGACCTTCAGCACCTTTGCGCGGAGCCTTGTCGATTAAGCGAACGCCTGCAGCTTCTACTTCAGCTAATGCGTTTGCTACACCATCCTCGATAGCAAATGCCACGTGATGAACGCCTGCACCTTTGTTTTCGATGAACTTAGCAATAGTACTTTCGGGAGAGGTCGGTTCGAGAAGTTCGATTTTAGTGTCACCAACTTTCAGGAAAGCGGTTTTTACTTTCTGGTCTTCTACAGTTTCGATGTTGTAGCACTTCAGACCTAATACGTTCTCGTAATACGGCAGGGCTTCTTCAATGCTCTTAACGGCAATGCCCAGATGCTCAATGTGTGAAATCTTCATAACTATATTTATTAATGTTGGTATAATGTCTTAATCAAAGGCATAAAACAGCACAAAGAAAGAGATTTCTTCCTTAATAGAGAAATTTTTCGTCAATTAATTATTGGATATTTGAAGTTTAGAAAGGTTTTTTTAGACTTCTGTTCAGAAGTCGAGCAACAGGCGGACGTTAATCTGACGAGATGTCAGGTAATTGGGTACTGCAAACTGATTATTTCGGGTATCTGTCACCCAATAATAGGAGTTGACGTTGCTGATATTTAGCAAATTGAAAATATCCATCCCCAACCAAAGGCTGCGAATGCCGCGCTGATTTTCGCGTTCACTGCGGTCGATAATACAGCGGGACATACCTATATCCACACGTCGGTAAGGGGATGTACGGAACACGGCAGCCTCGCGTCCGCTATGTGGAGGGCCGAAGGGAAGACCTCCGGCAAGTGTACCTTTCAGGTTCATTTTCCACTTGCGGCTACCGGGAAAATAGTCCGTAAAATAGAGCGAAAGACGGTAGCGCTGATCGGTGGGACGGGGGAGCCATTGTCCGTTTATTTTCTCTTCGGTTTTCATCAGTGAGAAGCTCAGCCAAGAGTCTGTTCCGGGAACAAATTCACCGAACAGTTTCATGTCGATACCGGTGGCGTAACCTTTGGAAAGGTTGCGTCCGTAATAACTAATCCGTACATTATCTATATTATAAGGTATGAGATTGCTCAACGCTTTATAATACACTTCCATGGAGAAGCGGAACGGGCGGTCCATGGCACGGAAATTATAGTCGCCACCTGCCACGAAGTGCAGGGAGCGCTGCGAACGGATGTCACGGTTCAGAGATACGGTAGCTATCCCGTCCACCTGGGTGGTATCCCGGAATTCTTTATAGAATGGTGCCTGGTAATAGACTCCGGCAGCTACTCTCAGGGTGAATTTCTCATTGAATGCCGGAATCAGAGCCAGGGAGGCACGCGGGCTGAAAATGAATTCTTTGTTCCAGTCCCAGTAACTGCCTCGTACACCGGCGGTCAGGGTGAATAATCCGGCGGTGGAGCGGAAGCGGTATGTATCTTGCAGGTAAAATCCGTATCGTTTGCTGTCCGTTTCGTTGCGCGAACGGAGGGTGTAGAAGAGTTCTGGTCCTTCGGAAGTTTGTGGCATGGAGTATCCGGCAGAGTCGCGCATTTCCCATTCGCGCATCCGGTCTTTGATGCGCTCCCGTTTGAACTCCGCACCCCATTGCAGGGAGTGGCTTTTCAGTCGGTGGCGGCCTGTGATGGAATAACTTTGTACTTCTGCGGTAAGGTAATTGCGGGCATGTTCCATGTAAGTTCCCACGCCGATGGTTTCGGAAGTTTCCTCTTCGTTGGTAGTGCCGTCTACTTGCGTTCCGCTGTCCAGGGAGTTCAGCCAGTATTGCCCGGTGATGTCGTACGTTTCCTGTTCTTTTGTGTGGAAGGCGGAGGCTTGCAGGGTCAGACTGCTCTGTTCGTTCAGCCGGTAGGTGGCGTAGGCGGTTCCGAACAGGGTGCGGAACAAATCTTTCTCCTGTCCTTCAAAATAGACTTTAAACTCACGTACATTGTTGAGAGTGCCGAAGCGGGTGTAGCGGTCTTCCGGCTGGAAGTTATAGCGGTTTTCTGAAATATTTCCGATGACACCTACTTCCCAACGTTTCGAAGGTGTCCAGTTCAGATAAGTCTGATAGTCGATATAACGTGGGTCGTATTCTCCTTTTGTATCCAGCGTGCCGAGCAGATATTGGTTGGTTTTATAACGGATGCCGTTTGTCCAGGTTAGCTTCTTGGTGGCAATTCCTACGTATGCCGAGGCTCCCAACAGGCTGACGGAGGCACTTCCTTCCAATCGTTCGGGTTTCTTGTAAGTGATGTCCAGCACGGATGACATCTTATCCCCGTACTTGGCCTCATAGCCTCCCGTGGAGAAGCCGACGGATTGCACCATATCGGGATTGATGAAACTCAATCCTTCCTGTTGCCCGGAACGGATCAGCAAGGGACGGTATATTTCAATGCCGTTGACGTACACCATGTTCTCGTCGAAACTACCGCCGCGTACGTTGTATTGCGAACTGAGCTCATTGTTGCTACTTACTCCGGCCTGCGTGGCTATCACGGCTTCTATGCTTCCGCCCGAAGCGTCGGGGGCCAGGCGGTTTTGCTTGGTTTCTATCTGTTGGATGGTTCCGGTTTGTCGGCGACGCTCTGTTACGCTCACTTCACCCAGTTCAAAGTTCATCGGGGGCAAGGTTATGTTCAGACTGATATTTCCCTGCGGACGTACTAATTTTCGTTTGCGAGTTTGGTATCCCAGCATGGAGAAGATGACTGTTACGCTGTCCCGGCTTTCGAATTTCAGTGAATATCTCCCTTTCAGGTTGCTGACTGTGCCTATAGCCGTCCCTTCCAATCGTATTGTTGCCAATTCAATCGGATTGCCATTTTCATCCGTAACCGTTCCGCCTATCTTGACTGTTTTCTGGGCAAGGGCGGGAGTGGAGAATAGTATTATAAGAGCTGTCAGTAACCAAAAATGTTTCATACCTTTTCTATAACGGAGAAACTTCCCGAAACGTATATCAGGAGGTAAAAAAGAGCTTTTAACTTTGCTTCTTTATTTTTTATAGGTTCGTGTCACATATGTTACAACTCCAATCCGTGTTTCGTGCTATCTTTGCAGAAAAAATAGATTATGGAACAATTACATGCTCATGAAGTCCTTCACATGATGGAAGGCAACAGTTATTCGGAATCATCATTAAAAGAGGCAATCATCCAGAAATTCGGTGAGCATCAACATTTCTATACTTGCTCGGCAGAAGATATGGATGCGGATAAATTGATAGAGTTTCTGAAAGCGAAAGGTAAGTTTATGCCTGCTGACGATGGATTTACGGTGGATATAACGAAGGTTTGCAGCCATTGATGCTGATAACTTTAGTTCACCGTGGTATGAAATAGGTACGCGGACTACGCAGATAAAGCGGACCTATTTCATTATTACACCAGAAAGGACGGAAACCAGTCAACTTTCCCTCAAAATGGAAAAAATAGAATCCGTCTCTCTTTTTGTAAAATAATGGAAAAATCTTATATTCTCTGCTTACAGGAAGTTAAGAGTTTGTGAACAAGAAGTTAACTCCTTGTCGACAAACTCTTAACTTCTTGCTGACAGAAAACGAAATTCTTATACTTTTCTGATAATCAATAATTAAGCATCGACTTTGAAGTGCCGTTTTGTAATTATAGTTGCCCATGTGTTTTGCATGCCCCTTCCACTTTGCATGTCTTTTTACTTTACGCTTCTTTCTGCTTTACATACTCTTTAACTAGCTCTTACATAGTACTTTCTTTAGCTTCGGATGCTTTACTTTTGTGTGCCTACAGCTGTGGTTTATGTGCTTCACAATTGTGGGTATGCTGCTTTACTAATGTGAAGCTCCTGAACCACATATGTGGACATGCCGAAACTTCGTTTGTCAATGGAAGAAATATAGGTTGTAAACAGAAGAAACATAGGCGGTTAGTGAAAGAAATGTAGGCCGGTTGACGCAAGATTGTGATGTACTGAACGGATAAAGGCGTATACCAAGCAAAAAAATGGCATACCCTCCATACTTTTCCTCATAAAACGGCATGAAAATAGCTGGTTACCAAACAGCCATTTTAAGCATCTTACATGATGTATTTGACAGATTATAAGCGATATATATTCATTTTACTTGGTGCAAGCAAATTTGCCTACACTTTATTTCTATTTGCTGCCACCACCGCTCTAACCCCGATGAACAAGGAGATACAAGACATGAGTGCAAGCGTGTAGGGAAAAGTGTGAATAAACTTTTTGTAACGGGGCTTTATGTATGCAACAAAAAAGATTTGAATACACATCTACAATAAAACAATTTGTACCTTTGTAGCCGAATACAATATTGAAAATATGGGAATTGTAATAGGAATAGACGTTGGCGGAAGTACTACAAAAATTGTTGGAATCAACGGAGAACAGATACAGTCACCGATGTTTATCACTGCGACTGATCCGGTTACTTCTTTGTTCGGGGCTTTCGGGAAGTATATTTATGATAACGGTATTCAGCTTTCGGATATAGAGCAAGTGATGCTGACAGGTGTGGGTAGTGCATTTGTAGATAGTCCGTTGTATGGTTTACCCACGGACAAGGTCGATGAGTTTATAGCCAATGGGTTGGGTGCACGTCATGCCACGGATATTGACCAGCTGATCGTGGTAAGCATGGGAACGGGTACTTCTTTCGTAAGAATCAACGGAGAAAAGATAGAGCATATTGGTGGTATGGCAATTGGCGGAGGTACTTTGCAGGGACTTTCCCGCTTGTTGCTGAAGACGCATGATTTCAGGCAGATTGCAGCAATTGCCGAGAAAGGCGACATTACCCGTGTAAACTTGCAGATTGGAGATATTTGCAATCGTCCTTTGCCGGATCTTCCGGTGCATGCTACTGCTTCGCTGTTCGGAAAAGCGGATAGTAACGCTTCGCAGGAAGATATTGCAAAAGGGATTATTTATATGGTGCTGCAAACGATAGGTGGTGCAGCTGTGTTGTCTGCGCTGAATGGTCCTATCAAAGATTTCGTCTTGATTGGTAATCTTACTAAATTTCCGCAGTGCCAGGAGGTTTTTCCGAATATGGAAAAGATATATGGGGTGCGCTTCCATATTCCACCCTATGCGGAGTATAGGACGGCGATAGGGGCGGCACTGGCATATTTATCTAAGCATTAGCAGCCACTTCCATACAGGGATCACTTCTATTCTTGAATGATTATCCATTTGCAGCACACTTTCCTCATCGAAAGTGATAACGAGAAACCGTTTGCAAGGCAATACCTTGGACAGTTTTATTAATGCATCCGTTTCCCGTTCCCTGGTTTCCAAGTCTTTTATACTATATGATACCTGTATGGCCCATTCTTTTTCCGGAATATAGAAATCGACTTCTATCCCTTTATTATAAAAGAATACGGCATCTTCTTTCCCGAATTGGCGAATCAGGCTGATTGCTACCAGATTTTCAAGCAAAGATGTATTTCCGTCTATCAGGAATAAATTGAGTATTCCATTATCTGTGAAATAATATTTGCTGTTGCTTTCTTTCTCAGCCAGTTTAGCGGCAATATTATTGATGCGTTGAAGAAGCCAGGCCGACTCTGCATATTCAACGTATTTTATGGCAGAAGTTGTGCTGAGTTTGCTGCCCGTAGTGGATACTATATTGGCTATACGGTTGAAAGATATAGGTTGTTTTATGCTTTCCGCCAGTTTTTTAATCATAATCTTCAGCCCGAAAGTGTTCGTTATGGCATTTCTGGCAGCGATATCTCCTAAATATATCTTTTGATATACGCTGGTGAGATAGTTCCTTTTTGCTGCAAGAAGTGCACCTTCGGGGAAACCGCCATTATGGAAGTAGTCAATAAAACGGTTCATTACGGCAGCTCTGGATTCTGTACCCAATAGAGACAGCTCGTCATAAGCCGTGTGGTGGACTTCCAGAAATTCCGGGAAACTGTAAGGATATACATTGATTGTAATATACCTGCCTCCTAATGTCGTTTGTATGTCACTGCTAAGCATTTTGGCATTGCTTCCGGTGATGTATACCTTATATTTTTCATCCGCTAAGCGTCGGGCAAACTTTTCCCAGCCTTCTATATTTTGTATTTCGTCGAGGAAAAGTATAGGCCTCTTTCCATACATTTCGAGGTGAGCTTCAATGATGAGGTTGAGCTCGGAAACTTGCAATCCGTCTAAGCGTTCATCTTCGAAGTTGATATATAGCATACTGTCCCATCCAACGCCTTCAGTGAGTAATTGCTGGATGCGTTGATAGATCAAGAAAGATTTTCCGGCGCGCCTGATGCCTATAAGTACATAATTACCGAAATCTTCAAAATGAAAGTCTCTCTTGAAGACCTCGTAACGCTGAACCTCTTTCTGATTGTCCAGCATGACTGATTTTAATAGTTGCTTATCCATACTGTTTAATCTGCTGGATAAAAAGCAAGGTGGTTTATCCAATCTTTTGGATGAAACGGTGGTGTTTTTATCCAATCGTTTGGACAAAGATACTTAAAATCCTTTTAGGAAGCAATAAAGCAGTCTAAAGTTTATGCTTATGTTTCAGAAAAATACGGTGAAAAGCTTGACTTCGGCTTTTGTATGTAGTATATTTGTATCCGTAATCTTAACTCATATTCAATTTTAAATTAGCATAAGAGGAGGAGCATTGCTTCTCCTCATTTCTGTATCCTCCCTTTTCATGCTTCCTGAATACCACACTCCAATACTCCCGATGCCACACCTCAGTTTCCCGAATGCCACACCTCGGCAGGTGAAATGCCACAGGTTTCACCCGCTAACATGTGGTATTTGGAGGATTAAAGTGTGGCATTTGTCTTGTTAACATGTGGCAAATGCATCGTCTGTTTGTGGCAAGCGCATCATCTGTTCGAGTACAACAGACCATCTGTTTAAGGTAAACAGACCGTCTGTTCCGTAAGTGTGCCAGCAATGCAGTCGGCTATCTAAATTCGCTTAGAGGAGTTAATAATATGTAAATCTGCTCTTGACAACAATTCGGTTTTCAAGTTCGCAACGGTTCCTCTTCCAACAGCCATTTCCAAACAGGAATCACATGAATAGAGACACCGCTTTCGTGAGTAATAATCCGTTCTTCATCTCGTGTAATAATACACATATTATCCATTGGAAAAACACGGTTTAGCTTGATGAGGCCTTCCACTTCTCGCCGACAGGTTGTTTCATCCATCAGAGAGTAGCTGACCTGAATAGCCGTTTTTACTTCCGGTATGACGAAATTCACTTCTATGTTTTGGTTGTAGAAGTGGAGCTGGGCACCGTATCTCTTATATAAATGAATAGCGACGATGTTTTCTAAAAGAGAAGTATTGCCATCAAGCAAAAAGATACTCAGTAAGCCATTGTCTATAAAATAATGCTTCATGTTTGAATTGCGCTCGGCAAATTTGGCGGCATAGTTTTCTATAGGGAATATGAGGCAGGATTCTTTTAAATAACGGATGAACTCGATGACGGTTGCTTTGCTTATTTTTATGCCAATAGAACTGATTAAGTTAGCCAATCGTGTATATGAAACAGGTTGCTTGACATTCTCGGCCAACCTTCGCACCAGTAATCCCAAAGCTTCTTCGTTTCGAACTTTGTTTCGCACAATTAAATCGCTGAAGAATATTTTACTGTAAATGTCATTCAGCCAGACTCTTTTAGCTATGACATCGGTTAATTCAGGAAAGCCCCCATACAGGAAGTAGTCATTGAAGGCCTTGCTTACTTCGGCAGCTTGTTTGCCATACATCCAGTTCTTGGATAAAATGATATCCCGGGCATTCAGATATTCAGCAAAGGAATAAGGATAGACATCTTTATTCCAGAAACGTCCCCCCAATGTAGTGGCAATTTCCCGGCTCAGCATTTTGGCATTGCTACCGGTGATGTAAATGTTATACTTCTGGTTTGCCAGGCGTCGGGCAAAGTGTTCCCAACCTTCGATATTCTGTATCTCATCAAAGAAAAGTAAAGGACGCAAATCAAACAGGCTATGATATGCTTGCAGGATTAGGTCTAAATCATCCGCTGTCATTTGTCGGAGGCGCTCATCGTCAAAATTGATATAAACAATTTCATTGATGTTATGCTCTTCGCGTAGTAGTTGCTGGATGCGCTGATAAAGTAAATAGGATTTTCCGGCTTGTCGGATACCTACGAATACGTAGTTCCCCTTCTGCTCAAAAAAGAACGGACGTTCTGTCAGAGAAATTTCATTCACGAACTCCTGACCCTCTATGATGATTCTGCGGATTACTTCTCTTTCTACCATAAGAACATGAATTATGTAAGAATTGATGGCAAATATAATACTTTTGTTTTGTATATAGAACGAATTTTATGCTTTTTTGTTTCCTATACAAAACACCTTAGGCTATACTACCGATTGTTCTATACCGTTCGGATGTAAAAATACCAAGAAATTTCAGATGGAACTTTTTGCTCTTCAAGAAAATACTCCTATCTTTGCGCCCGAATTTATGAGCTAATATAATGTCTCACTCAATTAATTATTAAACAACTTATTTTATTTAATGGAAAACTTAAAAAATGTAGCGCCTGTTGAAGACTTCAACTGGGATGCTTATGAAAATGGCGAAACCTTCGGTGGTGCCAGCCACGAAGAGTTGGAAAAGGCTTACGACAGTACGCTTAACAAAGTTAACGACCGTGAGGTAGTTGACGGAACTGTAATCGCGATGAACAAACGTGAAGTTGTTGTGAACATCGGTTACAAATCAGACGGTATCATTCCTTTGAATGAATTCCGCTACAATCCTGACTTGAAGATCGGTGATACTGTAGAAGTATACATCGAAAACCAGGAAGACAAAAAAGGACAGTTGGTTCTGTCTCACCGTAAAGCTCGCGCTACTCGCTCTTGGGATCGTGTGAACGCTGCTTTGGAAAACGAAGAAATTATCAAGGGTTACATCAAGTGCCGCACAAAGGGTGGTATGATCGTAGACGTATTCG
>OGOQ01000582.1_pt1 | contig 35236 bp, 27 predicted proteins | sample 1552691 | NCBI WGS metagenome assembly OGOQ01 (sample SAMEA2580209, study PRJEB22360) | human gut metagenome | biome: human gut; feature: human-associated habitat; material: faeces | place: Denmark | collected 2008/2010
ATGATCACCCTAACCATCTGCTTACCCCAAATTAAATACTGATTTCGGATATTAATCTCACTCTATAAAGTACAACATATGCATTGAATACGCCTTCCGTTCCCAACAATTCTTTCCCCTCATTATAAGCTAATCGAAAAAATTCTCGTTATATTCTTAGTACGGTTCGGATCAAGCCTCTTCCGGAAAAATAATGTCAAACAGCATAAGCGTTTGGAATTAGAAAACGGAGCCATATCAGTACCAATTTCAGAGATAACAGTGATGGCACTATTATGGTCAACACCTGGAATGGTACACAGTAACTGGACAGCATTTTCATAAGAGGCAATCAAAGAATCAAGCATAGTGTCTATATCATTGATGGTAGATGTGATTATAATCCATATGTGCGCGGACGAGACGCATACGATATTTTGGGGAGTCAGTCATCTGATACCCTTCGATGGATTCAATGACACTGTCAGACTTCTTCTTTAAGGAACAGAGCAGTCTGGAAGTGATTTCTTCGTAGTTGATGGAATTGTCGGATTGTTCGATCAGGTAATCAATAACAGATGTAGCTGATTTCCCAAAGATATCGGAAACAAGCGAATCTAATGCGATATTACAGACAGTAAGCGCATTCTGGTATCTGTTCTTTTCACTGGAGCGGCAGGAAGTCAGTTTATACCGATATCTTGTAAATTCACGCAGGATACGTATCGGTTTGCATGGAATATAACTTCTTGGAACCAGTCCTAATCGAAACAAATCCCCAATCCACTTGGAATCTTTTGTGTCGTCTTTATTTCTTTTTACAGCTTTTACCCATTTAGGATCAGCGATGGTGACATTGATATCATCTTCTAAGAGATTAAAGACAGGAACCCAGTATTTTCCGGTAGATTCCATACAGACATCACGGCATTGGTTTTTAACAAGCCATTCTTTGAAGTGCAGAATAGAATTGTTAAAGGTGGAGAAACGCTTCTTTTGATAAGAAGGCTGAACTCCAGAAGTGGTTTTAATGATTATGGCAACGAGAAAAGATTTGTGAACATCGACACCACAACAGGTTTGATAAACAACTTTCATAAATAAAACTCCTAAGACTGTAGAGTAGGTCAGAGGGCTTTTGCCCTCTTTCCCCTCATCAAACCGTACGTGAGGTTTTCCCTCATACGGCTTTCCGACATTCTTCTTTCTACAGCATTACGTCATGCCACCATTAGTTGTAAGCCTTTTTCCTGTAATCGTATCTTAGTTGCATACAGTCCTTTTAGTTTCCGCGTCTGCTGACGTTTCTTATTATTCCATCTGCAAAAGCTACATAAAATATACCAGTCTATTGCCCGCATCCACTTCCTGTCATTCCTTGTTTTATAATAGTTTCTCCATCCTGTTATTTTAGGATTTAGAATTTTTATCAATTCTTCTTCTGTTTTTACCAACAGGTGTCTCTGATTTATACTCTCTTTGACAGTCCGTTTCATTTTCTTCATGGCTTTCTTGCTTGGGTATTGATATGTCTCTCCATATCGATTCCCTTTCTTATTTATTTTTGAAAATCTCCTGTGGTGCAGTCCAAGAAAGTCAAATCCTTCTGTTGGTATAATGAAAAAAGAATTAAAAAAATATTAGGATACATGAGTCCTATGGAGTACAGACGTAGACTTGGATTGGCTGTTTAGCCTGTCCAAGAAAATGTCCGCACCCTCTCTCCCTCAGCTATACAACACGCAGCAATTCATCCCCCGTTTTAAGATGATTTGCTTTCCAAAATACGCAATTTCTTCCCATCTCTTTCTATAATTCCCTCATCCACCAAATTTTTCATCTCACGCATCATAGCACTGCGATCCACACTCAGATATTCTGCTAATGTAGTGTAAGACATAGATAGTGTAAAACATTTACTTTGTTTCTCGCCTGCAACAGAATTCAGATATGCCATAATTTTTTTCCTGACACTGTTTCGGGAAAGCACATAAATCCGGCTGGCCTGCTGGCTGGCACGCAGGGCAATCATCTGAAGCAGGTTGCTTACCAGCTGGCTATGGAATTTACAGGCATTTTCGCAGCGTTTAATCACATGCTCATAGGCGATAAACAGCACTCTTGTTTCGGATTTTGCACAGACATAATAGTGCTGGGATTCTTCAGATAAAAGGAATGGTTCGCCAAAAACACTATCCTTTTTCAGGTTATCTATCATATATTGATTTCCATCTTCATCAATGCAATAAAGAACTGCCTGACCTTCCAGGATCAAACCTATTTTTTTCATGGAACTGGAATATTCCATCACAGTCTCATTATTCCGATAGACTGCTTCATGCATATCGAAACAGATGCGCATACGTTCCTGTTCTTCAGGAGTTATGTATGAAAAAAGTGTCACTGGTGTCATTTCTACAATCCCTTTCTATCAATTTATCCAGAACATGTTCAAAAAATAATTTCTTATATCTTACACCATTTTGTTGTATTTGCAACAGATTTTATTTCAAAATTTGGTTATACTAAAGCCATGTTAAAGAAATAACAAAGCAGTAAAAAATACATAGTTCCCTCAAAAATCACAAACAATTACATCAATAACAATATCTCATAAAAAGGAGACGAACCTCTATGAAAATTACAGACACCATCCGCTACGCAGGCGTAAACGACCATCAGATAGACCTTTTCGAAGGTCAGTACAAAGTACCGAACGGTATGGCATATAATTCCTATGTGATCCTGGATGAAAAAATCGCAGTCATGGATACTGTAGATGCAAATTTCACTCACGAATGGCTGGATAATCTGGACCGCATCCTGGAAGGCCGCAAGCCAGACTACCTGATTGTACAGCATATGGAGCCGGACCACGCAGCAAATGTGGCAAACTTCCTGAAAGTTTATCCGGAAACCACCATCGTAGCCAACGCAAAAACCTTCACTATGATCCAGAACTTCTTCGGTCTCGACCTGGAAGGACAGAAGCTGGAGGTTACAAATGGCGGCACCCTCAACCTTGGAAACCACAACCTGACCTTTGTTTTCGCTCCCATGGTGCACTGGCCGGAAGTTATGGTAACCTATGACAGCACCGATAAAGTACTTTTCTCCGCAGATGGCTTCGGAAAATTCGGCGCACTGGATGTAGAAGAAGATTGGGACGATGAAGCTCGCAGATACTTTATTGGCATCGTTGGAAAATACGGACCACAGGTTCAGAAATTACTGAAAGTTGCCGCAGGCCTGGATATCCAGATCATTTGCCCTCTTCACGGACCTGTTCTTACAGAAAACCTTGGACATTACATTGGTCTTTACGATACATGGTCCTCTTACACACCAGAGACAGAAGGAATTGTCATTGCCTACACATCTGTATACGGTCATACAAAAGCGGCTGTAGAGCTGCTGGCTGACAAGCTTCGCAGCAAGGGATGTCCCAAAGTTGTTGTATATGATCTTGCAAGAGATGACATGTCACAGGCTCTGTCCGACGCATTCCGCTACAGTAAGCTGGTTCTTGCTACCACAACCTATAATGCAAGCATTTATCCGTTCATGCACGACTATATCACCCGTCTGACCGAGCACAACTTCCAGAACCGCACCGTGGGCATCATCGAAAATGGTTCCTGGGCACCTCTGGCAGCAAAAATTATGAAAGAAATGCTTTCTGGCTGCAAGAAGATCAACTGGCTGGACACTACTGTAAAAGTGCTTTCCGCAGTAAACCAGGAAAACAAGGATCAGCTGGAAGCTATGGCAAGCGAACTTTGCAAAGAATACATTGCCCAGAATGATGAGCTGGCAAACAAAAATGACATGACAGCCCTTTTCAGAATCGGATACGGTCTTTATGTAGTTACCTCCAATGACGGCAAAAAAGACAACGGACTGATCGTCAACACTGTGACCCAGCTCACTGATACTCCAAACCGTATTGCGGTAAATATCAATAAGGCAAATTACTCCCACCATGTGATCAAACAGACTGGAGTTCTCAACGTAAACTGCCTGTCTGTAGATGCACCGTTCTCTGTATTCCAGCAGTTTGGTTTCCAGACCGGACGCAGCGTAGATAAATTTGCAGGTCAGAAGGTCTACCGTTCCGATAATGGACTGGTATTCCTGGACAAATATATTAATGCATTTATGTCTCTGAAGGTTGAACAATATGTAGACCTTGGTACCCATGGAATGTTCATCTGCAGCGTCACCGAAGCCCGCGTCATGAACGATCTTGACACCATGACTTACACCTACTATCAGAAAAATGTAAAACCGAAGCCAGAAACCGATGGCAAAAAAGGCTTCGTCTGCAAAGTATGCGGCTACATCTACGAAGGTGACGAGCTCCCGGATGACTTCATCTGCCCGCTGTGCAAACATGGAGCTGCAGATTTCGAGCCCATCGAATAAAAAAACAACCAGATAAATTTTTCAAGGCAGCACCGAATCCAGAGCGTGTCTGAAAAAGGCTTTCTGCAAGATGTGCACCACAATTTGTGGGAATGATTTTTCAGACACACTCCGGAGCCTGCGCTGCCTGATTACCGGTAATAGCAATTCCTGCTGCACCCTCTGGGAAAAATCTGCAATTTCAATTTTCGCCGGAATTCCATTTCGTCAGCGGATTCTCTCAATATATTCAACGCCATTCGAAGATTTCGAATATCTTTTTCCATGTAATCCGTATAATTTCCACGGCCAACCAGCTTCAAGTGCGTAATTCCGGCTTGCTTTAACTGATAAAGTGCACATAGACCACAGCCAGTTTCACCGCAAAGATAACCCGCAGAATCATAGGAAAAATCATGTAAACTGTGAAAATCATCAGGAACAAAGCCGTCTGGCAGCAAATGCCCTCCGTTTATTTCCTGATTGAAGATTTCAGAACCGGCATTCCCTGTTTTTAAGGTTCCGATCTGATAGGGCACTTTACAAAGATACCCCATCTCATCGCAATGCAAAGAATTACAAAATGCACCTGTAAACTGGCACATTTCATTCAATACAAAGGCCTCAAATTCCGGAACTCCTTCTGTTCCATCCTTTTTTCCACATTTATCAACAACCGCTTTCATATCTTCGAATGTATTTTTCCTGTGAAAAATCACACGTTTCAATCTCATTTTTGCCAATGAAGCCACCATCTGGCTGTTAATTTCTCCACATTCTCCACTGAGATGGATTTCGCAGTTTATGCCATTTTCACGTAAATATACCATCAACGCCGGGTCTGCAATAATATAACTGTGAAAACCGATTTTCATACACTGGCTTATAATCCCGGCAATTTCTGGATATTGTTCCGGGATATAATACAGGGAATTGAAGGTAAGATGGACTGGTTTTTCGTACTTTTTCATCATCCCAGACAGGATTTCCAGCTCACTGAATGCGCCAAGCTGTACGTTATAACAAAGTACTTCCCTGCGGTTTAAGGGCAGTACCGTTCCGTATTTTTGGGACCAGGAATAAGGAACATAACCACAGAAAAATTCATCTGCACCAGCCTCCGCGAACTTTATATATTCATCTATCGAGCCTAATCCTACTACTATTTTCATCACTTATCTCCATAAATTCCAGCCTTGAGCAGCCATGTACTTCATCCTGAATAAAATATCGCTTCTGCCTCAACACGGGTATGTCACCTGCCGGCGGCATTACCATGCTCTTATTACAACCCGGTCCACACCGTTTTGGATATAATTCTTCAGTATTTCTTCCTCTTTCAATATCCTCATATCAATCCCAAACAACGAATTATACCGCCCTATCATATGCAAATGTTCCGGATACAAAAGTGCATATTCCGTACAATATCCCGGGCATTTTTTTGCAAGCTTTTGTCGTCCTCTCTCGCCTGTTTCACATACTGCACCAAGAGGACAATACTGTGATGTATTGGTCTGATAGAACGGAATATGCAGGCTGTTTTTTCCAGGTGGAATCTGCTGTTCGTAACCGCAGGATTCCCATTCAAAGCGTTGGATTCCATATTCTCTTTCCAGAAAATCACGGTAAAATCCAGCATTCAGGCTGTTCCTCTCAAACCATTTCTGTTCTCCTTTTTTGAACGAAATCCGAGGGTCTTTTCTGCGTTTATTTAACAAAATTCCAAGGCTGGGAATCAGATTCCTTCTGCTTTTTTTTACTAAAGAAGCCATTCCCCAGTCATTTACAACAATCTCTACAGACTGCCTTTTTTCTTCACACCACCGGTTAATTTCATCAAGCAATTCTGTTATATAATCCAGCATATATTCCCGGATATAAGAAAAAACAAGTGTGATTTCCACCTGTTCTGCCGCTGCTTTTTCTATTATTTCAAACAACAATTTACGTTCCGGAAACAGAAGATGACAGAACTGATTTCCAATATAAAGGTGATCCGGTACTCTATGTTCCAGAATAATGTTGCCGCAGATACCGATACATTTTCCGGCATACTTTTTGGAAAATTCTGTCAGGAAACTATTCAAATATTCCTGATACAATTCCGGGCGATCTATCTCCAGCGCCAGTTCCGCAACACCTGATTCAGGCGGTACCTGGCACTTATACCCAGGCTCAAAGCCAGTTCCGTACTGAGAACAATTATCAGTTAAATCTATACGTTTCCCATTATAAGCGGACTCCAATACCTCTGGCGTAAGCTCTCTCCGCCATATTCCCACCTGCTCTTCCAGACTGTCACACTTGACCTCATCCAGTTCCCCCGGATACCCTGTCAGGCTTTTCGCCAACGCGCTGTCGTCCTCTTCCAGCTTCAGATGAATGTAGTGATTATACTGATAAAGAAGCCTCTGAACCGCCTCTGCATACGCTTTCTGCTTCACCGTCACCTTATATTTCACACAAAATCCGGAGAGTTCTGCGTCCACCACATCAGACCTTTGTATATCGTATTCTGGAATTTCCAATTCACGATAACACCCATTCTTTATATCATAAAAGCACACCTTCAAAGCTTCTGAATCAGAGATATTTTCTTCTATTGTCCGAAAACAAAATCCACTCTCATCAATCTCTGTAATCCGAACCTCCCGCCCCTCCACAAACCCGGCAAGAAGCCCGAAAGGAATCATTGAAACCATTGCAATCACACCCTGTTCCGTCTACGAATACTGCAAATATATCTCAGAATATATAAAAAAACAATCTTTCCAGTTTATAAACCTTTTCTCCTTTTTTCTTCACAAAAGAATGGTAAAATTAACTTAACGACTATGAAAACATAATCATTGATTTTTCAAACACGCTCCAGTTCTATCTGGTATGCTTCATATTCGCTCACCGCAGCAGGAAGCAGTATTCCAGCCTCCATAAGTGCAGCTCCCGGATATACTTTTCCGGTAGTTTTTTCCCGATAAAAAGCATCCTCTTCCATTCCTTTTAAGGTAACGTATGCTGCCGGCGGATTGGCTTCTGCTGTAAGTCTTATCACACTTACCAGTGCCTTGGATCTGTCATCTGATACCACCATCCAGGCCGCAAAATTATCCTGGAAAGGATTGGAAAGACGGTAATAATCTCCTTCACGGATCAATTCCTGATACTCCCTGTATTGGGCAAGCTGGGCACGGATTTCTGCTTTTTCCTTTGCATTTAAAAGTGCGGGATTCAGTTCATAGCCAAAGGTTCCAGACATAGCTGCAACGCCTCTTGTATGCATACTGGTCACTCTTCCGGTCTGATGGTTTGGCACTGCTGACACATGTGAACCCATTGCTGCTACCGGATAAAAGAAGGAGGTTCCATATTGAATCCGTGTACGATTAATAGCATCTGTGTTGTCACTGCACCAGATCTGAGGCGTATAATACAACATTCCGGCATCAAATCTTCCGCCGCCTCCGCTGCAGCCTTCAATAAGAATATCCGGATAACGGTTCGTAAGTTTTTCCAGGAAATCGTACACCCCAAGAACATAATCATAGGTCACGTTTGGTGCATAAATATCTGCCAGGCTGCGGTTCATATCCCATTTAATGTACTCCACATTCCCCTGATCCAGAACTGCGCAAATGCGTTTAAATATCTCATCACGTACTTCTTTTCTGGAAAAATCAAGAACCAGCTGGTTTCTGGAACGGACAGGCTTGCGGCCTGGAATTGTGATTGCCCATTCCGGATGTTCCCTGTAAAGATCACTGTCCTCACTGACCATTTCAGGCTCAATCCAGATACCGAATTTCACGCCTTCCGCGTTTACTCTTTCGATTAATTTTGTCAGAGTTCCGCCTAATTTTTCCTCGTTCACATACCAGTCGCCGAGAGAAGAATTGTCGTCATTTCGCTTTCCGAACCATCCATCATCCATAACCACCATATCGATTCCAAGCGCTTTTGCCTCCTTTGCAAGCTCTACGATGGTGTCTCCGGTGAAATCAAAATATGCGGCTTCCCAGCTGTTGATCAGGACAGGACGATTTGCATGGACGTATTTTCCCTGGCAGATATGATTCATAATGCAGTGATGGTACTGCTGGGAAAGCCTGGAAAGACCTTTGTTTGTGTAGGATAAAATAACCTCTGGCGCGATAAATTCAGCTCCGGCTTCCAGGGGATATGCAAACAGTTCATCAGTCAGACCCATCTGGATTCTGGTCTGATCATACTGGTCCTTTTCTGCTTCTACAAGGAAGTTTCCACTGTATACAAACAGCATTCCGTAGCAGCTTCCGCTGTCTTCATTTGTGTTTTTTCCTGCAAGGATTACCCCTGGATTATACTGGTGGCTGGAGGTTCCACGGCGGCTGCCAATTCGGGTGCTTTCATGGGAAACCGGCATTCTTTCCATGTTTCTTTCCATAGCATGTCTGCCATAAAATTTGATCAGATCATAGTCTCCGTGAAGGAAATCCAGGCATGCAGACTGGGCTTTTTTTACTGTTACAGGGGCTTTTCCAGCATTCTTAATTATCACACTTCTGGTGATAATATCTTCTTTTTCCAGTACTCCGTAGAGCAGATGAAGCTCTACTTTTGTAACAGGATCTTCCAGTATAATCTTCAAAGTTTCCGCTTCATTTTCTTCTGCACGGACGAATGGAAGACCTTTCAGAGTGTATTTTCCAGTCGTAATTTCATGTGTTATGTAAACCAGATTGCAGCACTGGGAACCATCTGCATTCTCTATATTTAACGCATAATTTCGGAAATCTCCTGTGCCGAGTGATGGATATTCCTGTGGCAGTGCATCCAGAGAATAGGTTCTGTTGTTGCCTGCTGAGTTCGGATTTCCAGAAAAGCCACGGTCTCCATAATTCAGAAGATAGTCCATTTCTCCTGCAGTTCTGGCTCCATAATACAGATGCAAAAGGTACCCTTGAGCATCCGCCTGCATCTGATAGGTGGTGTGGGCAGTGGTGAGGGTAAAGATCCGGGTTGTTTCGTTGAAGGTAATTGCCATGAGTGGGGCCTCCTTTTTCTATGATGTGTTAAGTATAACATACCAAAATCAGCACTTAAATAGCTTAATTTTTCTTATTTTATATCTTTATGATGTTTTTTTATGGTATAATGAAATATATTATCGCATTATGACATATTATCAACAAATGTAACAGGAGATTTCCAGATATGGATAACAACTTTCACATTTTTCCAAGCGAAACTTTCATTGATCTATGCCTTTACCAATATGGTCATGAGAAATGTACTCCCGGACATTTATTTGGTCCAGCAACGCGGAATCACTATCTTTTTCACTATGTTCTTTCCGGAACAGGCACCCTGATGGCCACGAATTCCAAGGGACAGAATGTAAATTATCAGGTTCGGAGCGGACAGGGATTTATGATTTTTCCAGGACAGATCACCACTTATGTGGCAGATATTCAGGTGCCATGGGAATACGTCTGGGTGGAGTTTGACGGGCTGCGTACCACAGAAATCCTCAACGTTTGTGGCTTTTCCAAGGATGCGCCAGTCTATATGGCCCACTCCAGGGAGGCACGAAAAAAGATGGTGGATGAACTGATTTACATTTCTCAGAATTCAGAGCAATCTCCTTTTCATCTGATGGGACATTTCTATCTTTTTGCGGATCTGCTTGCACAATCTGTTGTCAGACCACAGCCTGCCGCCACCAGTAAAATGAGTGATTATTATATAAAAGAGGCGATAAATTTTATCGAACAGAACTTTCAGAATGATATTTCTATTGAGGATGTGGCAGCTGTATGCGGTATTAACAGAAGCTATCTGGGACGAATTTTCCGCACCAGCACAGGACACTCTCCACAGGAATTTCTCATTCATTACCGCATGACAAAAGCGGCGGAATTGCTGAAGCTGACCACATTATCTATAGGAGATATCGGCTCTGCCGTAGGCTACGAAAACGCCCTCCACTTCTCCCGGGCTTTTAAAAATGTGTATGGGGTTTCACCGCGGGCGTGGCGGGAGCAGCATAGATGAAATTTTGATTATACAAAAAGGACTTTCCGATTTCTCAGAAAGTCCTGTATCTGCTTGCGGTTATTGAATTTTAGAAGTTAAATCCTACGGATTTCAGTGTTCCGTCTGCGGACTGTGCGGTTACGTCCTGGGCAACTACGCCGGCTTCAGTCTCCTGGATGTGGAGGGCGCTCTGGGTTTCGTTTTCCTCTGGTGCAACGTTTTTGAATTCCATATTAATTACGACTGCTTCGTCTGGAACTTCGATCTCAACACCATCTGCGATGAAGGTTACGTCGTAGAAAGTATACTCATCGTCTTCTGTTGTTCCAAGGTCTCTGATGGAAGCCTGTTTTGCTTCTTCGTATTTCTCACTGCCAGCTTCAAGCTTTACAGCGTTCATTTCAGCGTTTTCTGGAAGAGCTGTCTCATCAAACACTTTTGCAGTGATAATGACTTCTTCGTTCTCGAAACGGAAATCGGAATCTACGGTAGTTTCTACTGCATCTCCAACTTCACCGGTTCCATCGGTAAACTCAGCTGGATCAGCTTCTGCAGAGCTATCTGTGAATCCATCAACAAAAGCGGCTTCTTCTGCTGTTTCCCCGGTCTGGAACTCATCCTGAGATTCTTCTGCCTGAGGCTCTTCTGTCTGAACTTCCTCGATCTGTGCAGCTTCCGGCTGAACCTCTGTCTGAGTCTGCTCTGGCTGAACTTCTTCCACATATACAGCTTCATCGCCTGTGGTAAAAGCATCCATCTCTGCAAGTGCCTCCGCATCTGTAAATCCTTCCGCGGAAACTACTGTATATCCTGTCACCAGCATTGTCGCTGAAATCATAACTGCCATTGCTTTTTTTAATGTATTCTTTCTCATAATGGAAACCTCCTGAAATCTATAAAGTCATTCCCAAATGTAATATCCTTTAATTTGACTTCATTATACCAGTAGGGCTGTTTCGTCAACTCTTTCTTCGGGATGTTTTTCCACTTTTCAGGAAAGTTTTTTTACTTTTTTGCAAAACCAGAACCACAGGGCTGTTCTGTAGTTTTCCTTAATTGAGCAGGAAGCTAAAGTGAATCTGCAAAAAGGCGATCCGCTTTGTGTGCGGACCGCCTTCGTTTGTACTTACTTTGTTATGGTTCCAATCTGGTCAGAAACCTTGTTTTGCTTTACTGTCTTTTGTTTCTTCTGCGGCGTCTTTCAGTCTCGGCTGCAAGCATTGCAGCTGCAAGAAGAAGCATCAGATAAGTTCCGATCGGGGTATCATCTCCGGTCTTCGGTGATTTGCCTCCGCCGTAGCCGCCGGAATGATCTTCGGAGCCACCGTTATTTCCACCATCGGAAGAAGGAGTAGGTGTTGGTGTTTCTGTTACTGTGCTTTCTTCCTGGTTGGTGATGACAACTTCTGCTGTCATATTCGTTTCATCAAATGTAACAGAATCTGCACTTACGGTAACTTTATATCCAAAGCCTTCGGAGCCTGCAATTGGTTTTCCGTTGGAATCAGTTTCCGTTACATACAGGGTTACCTTTGCTCCTGACTGGGCAAGACCAACATTGATGATCTCACTTACTTCATAGCCACCGTCCATATCAAGCTTGATAATGTTCTGCTCAACCTGCTGGGAAAGCTGTGTATGAGCTGCATCATCAAAGATACCTGCATAGAATACCTCGCTGCTGTTTCTGGTGCCTCCATCTGCACCAAGAACCTTCTTGGTAATTGTCAGCTGACCCTGTTTGTAGAATCCATCTGGCGGGAAGCTGCTGAACACGTTTTCAAAGGAAACGGTTGTTGTTCCATTGGCTTCGGTTACTGTTGTGGAGTTACCATTGCCAAATACAGCTTCATAAACAGTTCCATCTGCAAGAGCGCCGATCGTCTGAGAAGTTCCATCCTGTGTACACTCTGCAATGTAGTATGTCTTGCCTGCCTTAATATTCTCTGAGAATACTACGGTGGAAGCATCTGCATTCTTGAATACAAGAGCTTTCACATCAGAAACTCTCTGTGTGCATTCTTTATCAGAATACAGGGCTACATAGAAGGTCTGATTTCTTGCTGCCAGACCTTCACCAATATAGGTAAGTTTCTTTGTCACTGCAATAGATGCTGAGGTTGCCAGTTTATCCTGTACAAGTAAAACACCATCCTTGGAAACAGCTGTTGTTTTTTCTGCATCTACTGTTCCGTCTTCTTTCAGAACAAAAGTAGTGTCGCTTGTAAGTAAATATCCGTCTGGCGCTACAGTCTCACGAAGAGTGTAAATCTTACCGGTTTTCAGTTTCTCGGTAACATGAGCTTCCTTGGTGGAATCCCACTCGTCTACTACGTTTCCATCCTGGTCAATGATCTGGATGTGAGCACCTTCCAGCTCTTTCCCATCGGAAATATCTACTTTGCTTACTTTTACAGAAGTTCTGCTGTCTTCTACCAGAAGGGTTCCATTATCTGATATGGTTGTTGTGGTAGTATCTTTGTTAACGGTTCCATCCTCTTTCAGGGTAAAGGTGGTATCGCTGGTCAAAGTATATCCCTCTGGTGCTACAGTCTCGCGAAGGGTATAGGTTTCGCCAAGCTTCAGGCCAGTTACTTCGTGAGCTTCCCATGTGGAATCCCACTCTTCTACTACATTTCCATCCTTGTCGATCACCTGGATATGAGCACCTGCCAGTTCTTTCTGGTCGGTGATGTCTACCTTGCTGATCTTCACGGAGGTAATGGTGTTGGTAATGATAAAGCCTTCTTCTGCATTTCCGGTTACTGTGGAAATGTAACCAACTGCTTTTCCAGTCTCTTCTACGGTATAGGCAATGTCCTTACCGGCTTTCTTCTGGTCAAGGTCAGACCATGTGTAGGTCCAGTTGTTCTCTGCATTCAGGGTAATTTCCTCGCCGCTGTTTTCTCCATCGGCTTTCAGCTGAACCTTGATTTCCTTCGGTCTGTGACCACCGCGGTCATCGTTATCAGCCCATGCCTTGGTAACTGTGACGCTGGTCTTTCCTGGCGCATAGCTGTTGGTGATATCGTAGCCGGTGATCTCAGTTGTGTAATCTGCAACTGCATCCTCGGTTACCGTGTATAGAATTTCTTTTCCAGCCTCATATTTCGGCAGTTTTTCGAAGCTGTAGGTCCAGTTTCCATTTTCGTCTGCGGTTACGGTCTGGCTGTCCTTCTCCTCGCCGTTTGCAAGAAGTCTTACAGTGATGCTCTCCGGACGTTTGCCATCCTGATTGTCGGCATCGTTCCAGGTCTTGGAGCCCTTCACCTCAGTTGTCTCGGTTGTGTAAGTGTTGGTGATGTTAAATCCGTCTACACTTGTTTCATAACCTTCCACGGCTTCCTCGGTTACGGTGTAGGTAATTTCCTTGCCATTTGCATATTTCGGCAGGTCTTTAAAGGTGTAGGTCCAGTTTCCTGCTTCGTCTGCTTTTACAGTCTGGCTTGCTACGATCTCTCCGTTTGCAAGAAGGTTGACGATAATGCTCTCTGGACGCTTGCCATCCTGATTGTCTGCGTCATCCCAGGTCTTGGTTACGGTGATGGAAGTTGTTTCTGGAGCGTAGGTGTTAGTCAGAGTAGTTACAGTTCCGTTCTTGCTGTTGTCGGTAAGTTCGTAACCTTCTGGGAGAGTTTCCTCTGTCCAGGTGTACTCGATTGCTTTTCCGTCTGCTTTTTCCGGAAGGTCAGATATAGTCTGTTTCCAATTGTTCTCGACGCTCAGGGTAACGGTCTTTCCGGTTTCTTTACCGTCTGCAAGAAGACTTACGGTAATGCTCTCCGGACGTTTTCCATCCTGATTTTCAGCGTCGTTCCAGATCTTGGTTACTGTTGCACTGGTCTTTCCTGGAGTGTAGCTGTTGGTGATGTTGCTGCCATCGTAGGTTGTAGTGTAATCAGTTACTTCCTCCTCAGCTACGGTGTAGGTGATTTCCTGGCCGTTTGCATATTTCGGCAGATCTTTGAAGGTGTAAGTCCAGTTTCCTGCTTCGTCTGCAGTTACGGCCTGGCGAGTTTTCTCTGTGCCATTTGCAAGAAGGATTACAGTGATGCTTTCCGGACGCTTGCCATCCTGGTTGTTTGCATCGTTCCAGGTCTTGGTTCCGGTAATCTCGGTGGTCTCTGGCTGATGAGTGTTAATGAAATTATAGCCATCACTCTCGGTTGTGTAGCCATCGACTGCATCCTCAGTTACGGTGTAAGTGATTTCCTGTCCGTTTGCATATTTCGGAAGGTCTGTGAAGCTGTAGCTCCAGTTTCCGTCTGCATCAGCACTTACACTCTGGCTCTTAAGCTTAGTTCCGTCTGCAAAAAGGTTTACGGTAATGCTCTCTGGACGTTTTCCATCCTGATTATCTGCATCTTTCCAGGTCTTGGTTCCGGTGATGGAAGTAAGCTCTGGAGTATGAGTGTTGGTCAGAGTGGTTACCGTTTCGTTCTTGGAAGTTCCTGTCAAGCTGTAGCCTTCTGGAACATTAACCTCGGTCCAGGTGTAGGTGATATACTCTCCATCTGCTTTTTCCGGAAGACCAGTTATCGTCTGTGTCCAGTTGTTCGCAGCAGTAAGAGTAACAGTTTTGTTAGTTGGCGTTCCATTTGCAAGGAGAGCTACGGTAATGCTCTCTGGACGAATGCCATCCTGGTTGTCAGCATCATCCCAGATCTTGGTTACAGACGCGCTGGTCTCACCTGGTGTGTAGCTGTTGGTGATGTTGTAATTATCATCAATAGTTGTTGTATAACCAGGTACGGTAAGCTCGCTTACCGTGTAGGTAATTTCCTGACCATTTGCATATTTCGGCAGATCGGTGAAGCTGTAGGTCCAGTTATCGTCAGCTGTTACGGTCTTGGTGTCTGTAATTATGCCATTTGCAAGAAGGTTGACGGTGATGCTCTTTGGACGTTTGCCATCCTGGTTGTTGGAATCGTTCCAGGTTTTGGTTCCGGTGATGTCGAGGGTTGCTGGTTTATGAGTGTTGGTGATGTTGTAGCCGCTTACGCTTGTTTCATAACCAGCTACCGCACTCTCAGTTACTGTATAAGTGATTTTTCCTTTTGCATCATACTGCGGCAGGTTCTTGAAGACATAGTTCCAGTTTCCAGCCTCATCAGGAGTTACCACCTGACTTGCAGCTTCTGTTCCATTTGCAAAAAGTTTTACAGTGATACTTGCTGGTCTGATTCCGTCCTGGTTGTCTGCATCATTCCAGGTCTTAGAGCCGCTGATATCAATTACTCCTTTATAAATGTTTTCAAAAGCAATTGCATCAACAGTATCATCACCTTTCTTGATCGTCTTGCTTACCTTCAGTTTTCCGTTTCCTGCATCTGCTACAGTTACTTCAACAGTATACTCAGTAGTATCATAAGTAACTTCGGTATTCTCTCTCTGAACTTCTGATACTGTGTAAACATGAGTTCCAACATCTTTAAGAGTATAATTGAGCGGGCTGAATGTTACATTTCCATCTGCATCGTTGGCAACGGTCTGAATAGTCTCTCCGTTCTTGTCCTTCAGCACGAAGTTAAAGGCATCAGCTTCAAGAGCTTTGTTCTTCAGAGTCTTACTTGCCTCCAATGTCAGAGATCCCTTTGCGTCGTAGGTATTGGTAAATACGATTTCACCCTTGGGTTCTTCTCTTACAATATCCAGTTTTCCGTCTTTGCCCTCATTTACTGTTACAGTTACTATACGAGTTGCATTCGGATCGTTTGTTACACCTTCTGCGCTTCCAGTCTCGTGGATTGTGTAGGTGTAAGTATTTCCTACATCTGCAAGCGTATACTTGATAGTTCCAAAGCTCAGTGACTGACTGTTGCCACTTGTTGCATCTGTCTTTACAACGGTCTGTGCTGGCATTGGAGTGCCTTTATCAGCTGTTAATTTAAAGGTCCATTCATCTCCTGACTTGAACTCACGGCCGCTTAACACCTTGGTTACACCGAGAGTTGTTTCGCCATCGGCATACTTGTTGGTAAATGTCAGTCCAGCTCCAGTAACTTCCTGAGTTACGTTAAGAGTTCCGTCTCCTTTGTCTCTGACAGATACGGTTACAGTTCTTGCAGCAACTGGATCGTTTGTTACGTTTGCTACATTTCCAGTTTCAGTGATGATGTAAACGTAACTCTTTCCAGCATCTGCGATGGTATAATTAATCTTACCAAAATCAAGGGTGGTTGTGAAACCACTGGTTGCAGTTGTAGTAACAACTGGGTGTTCTGGCATTGGAGCGTTCGCATCATCGCAAGTTACGGTGAATGTCCATTTATCGCCCTTCCGGAACTCTCGACCGTTCAGATTTTTGGTTGCTGTCAGGGTTATACTTCCATTCGCCTCATATTTATTATTAAATACGATCTTTTTGGCTTCTTCGGTCTTTTCTCCGGCTGTCCTGGTGATCTTCTTCGTTACCTCGAGGGTTCCGGTTCCCTTGTCAGCCACATGTACCTTTACTGTGTACACACTGCTGTCATAGGTGACTCCCGCCTCGTTTCCGGCGACCTCCGCTACCGTGTAGGTGAAATCTTTTCCGGCATCCGCAAGGGTATATTCGATTGCATCGAATGACACGCTTCCGTCTGCACCGTTCTGTTTCGTCTGCAGCTCGGTTCCCTTGCTGTCTTTCAGTACAAAGCTGTATTTTCCTTCTTCCAGCTGTTTTCCTTCCAGCTTCTTCTCTGCGGTCAGCGCCAGGCTTCCGGCTGCTTCATATTTTGTATTAGTCACTACAACATTAGCAGTTTTGTTTCCTTCAACAGTAACCAGCCCACCACCAGTTACTACATATGGGAATGCTTCTCCCGTTGTAACTCCATTTCCATTTGCATCTGTTTCGGATACACGGTACTTGCCAGGTTCAAGGTTTTCAATGTTAATTGCATTTTCAACATTTGCACTGAATGTAATTGACCATACATCACTATTATTACTATTTTTTACAACATTGCCATCCTCATCACTTATTTTAAAATAGAATGTCTTTCCAACAAGATTTGTTCCTGCACCTGCAGCCTTTACAATTTTCAAATTACCCTTTTGTTCGATTGTTTCATTATTAAACGTAATTCCAGTTGTACCTGTTACTTTATTTTCTTCTGTACAGGCATTTACTGTATCGCCTTTATAATAAGTGGTTACTTTATTATATTCTGTTGTTGTAATATTGCCGGATGAAGTAACATTAGCAGTAACTACAATTTTTACGACATAAGACTGGGAATCCAGTGTGTACTCGCCACTCGTTGTTGCTGCTTTTCCAGTTTCAGTTATTCTATAATAGTAAGTTCCTTCCTTATTATATTTAATCGTACCAAAATCTACTTTTGCTCCATTATTTTCAACAGTTTTTGCAGAAATTGGTGTAGTTCCATTTGGTACATCTCCAATCTGCTCCAACCTAAATACAAATTTCTGGTCGACTGTTGGCGTGCTTCCATCTACAGTTTTGCTTACACTAAAAGATTCCTGTGCTGGCTTCTCAACATTTTCTGGTTTTGGAAGTTCTCCATATACACAGTGCCATTCTCCACCATTGTTAGTGAAACTATTAACTACAATCCAACCAGAAGAAGTTCCACCCAAACCAGTAACGGTTGCTTTTGGAGCAATAAATAAGCCAGCAGTTGCACTTGCAAAATCTATTTCTGTTGCTTGAGGCATATTAAAAATAATAGAACGGCAAAGCTTATCTACTGTCTGGTTAGATGTAGCGCTTGAAACTGAAACACCATCATTAACTAATTCAAATCTTTTAAGTGTTACTTTATTACTTGTTGGATAATTTAATACAACAACCTGATTAGACTTTTTCTTAATCTTAAGATCATCAATTCCATATTGAGCATAATTACTCATATCAAAGTAATATGTTCCAGCCTCACAGTTCTCAATATCTATGGTTTTAGAATTGGCTAAATTGTCAACAATATAGCCATTGCGATTACCAATTGTAGTAGACTTCTGTGATACATGATTAATCATAGAGTCTACATATGCATCCAATGTCTCCTTAGGATAAGTCTCAATAGTTCCTTTAACCTTAAAATTATTACGGTTTTCTTCAGGGCACCACAAAATATTGCTTTTACCATCCATTTCCAAAACTCCACCATTTGGAACAGATGCCACCAAATAAACTGCACCATTTTCGGTATAAGCACCAGTTGTAACATTGCCTGAAGCTCCATTAAGTACTTTGGTAGCAAAGTTTGAATCCATATGTGCCTGTTTATTCACAGTATTAGCAACAATACCAAAATAAACCGCATTTCCCAATATTTCTGTATAAGAAACAGACTCACCTGGCTCAAATTTTTGCACTGCCTTCTGCTTCCGCACCCTTCCCACCGTCGCCGCAAACGTCGTCACAGATGAATCAGCCATGATCATCACGAGAGCGAGAAACAGTGCCAGAAATCTTCTTAAATACCCATTCTTTTTCATAATGTCTCATTCCTTTCTTTGGATATGTAGATTTATTTTAACCGAATCGGGACTTATTTTCGGTTGCATGATAGATAGTATATGATTTTTAAATATATTCTATCACTTTGCCTCTTTCTCCAACTCTTTCATTTTCCGAAAGAGTTGCAAAAACGAGCGATTTCCTATGGCATTTTTAGCATTTTTCAAGTCTTTTCCATAAATCAGGAGCAAATGAGTTCATACTCATCACAAATCACATCGTAGACCATAATTTATCCCTCCATTTCACACATCTCTCCAATGGATGCCACATAGAAATCAACCTGAGTGAATTTCTTATCGCCAGAGAGCTTATTGAATTTTTTTGCAATTCGTTTGGAAACGATGGGGCAGTTCTCCTGGCTGATTTCGATCAGCATGACAATATACTGCCGGACATTGTATCTGGTGTAAAAATCACCTTTTCGTATGGATGACTGGATGGCCTGTCTGAGAAGTTCGGACTTTTCACGTTCCTTCTCCTCCGAAACATGATCCGCCTTATAGTCCAGTGTGCAAAGCATAACAAACACGGATAAACCGGAGCGCTCCACCATACGGCTGAATACATGATAGATATCAACAAAGCTGGGAAACGGACAGAAATATGCTCCTACTGCAGCCTCCTTTTCCCGAAGTCTTTCCTTGATATCGCTGAGGGCACCTGCTGCCTGTGAAGTCCGTTCTCCCATCAGCTTGAAACGCTTTAACAATCTCTCCGAAGGGGCCACTCCCATTTCATCGAATAAAAGCTTTTCGGTGTTTTGGTAAACTTCAAGGCCTTCCTTATATCGGGACATTCCGATCAGGCTGTCGTTTCCCCACCCCTGCCACTCGTCAAAGGGATAAATTTCGGCGGCTCTGTGCGCCACTTTATGCAGATCTTCATACCGTTCATGCCCCTTCAGCCAGCGGCACAGCTCCTCTGTAACACGGAAGTACTCATCTCTGCACCGGACATTCTCCACAGCGACCCATTGCTCCCCGATCATATCCGGGAGAAATTCACCTTTATAAATTTTCCAGGCCTGCATCCAGAGATGAAGCTTGTCCTCTTCCCGTTTCTCCTTTTTTTCTTTCTCTATCAGTTTCCGGAACTCATTTACATCAACCTGAACTTCAATATTTCCGTCCCAACGGCACATTCCGGACTGGATATTTATGTATTTGCTATCTGGAAGTCCAATATCCTTCAGCTGTTTACGAAGTCTGAAAATGGTGTTGTTCAGGCTTCCGTTCTTATTCTCCACCTCAACTCTTCCATAAAGGGCATCTATCATAGCAGCTTTGGAAATTCCGCCGTCTTCGGTATGAAACATAAGCAGCTGAAAAAGCTGTGTAGTCTTCGATGCTTTATTTCGATCCAGTACCAGTTCTTTTCCCTTATATTCCAACGAAAAGGTTCCAAGCATGCGAACCTTTAATACGTTTTTTTCCATATACTTTTCTCCATAACTAAAATAATTCTAGAACGTATTTATTGCAGACGTAATTAGCAATAGCCTTTTATTTCCTTATTAATTATAATACGACTTTTTTACATAATAACACCAGAATAAAAAAAGAACTATTAACATTTGGTTAAAAAAAGGCAGAAGTTTTCGTTACATGTACTGAAAACTTCTGCTCTTACTGCTTCTTTATTCTGTTACTTCGTACTGCCTCAATTCATATTTCAGTTTGGTGCCCTCTTTGATTTCTATTAGCAAAAGGACTCCGGGCACCGGCTTCTCACCGGCATGTCCTCGCTTTTTACGTATCTTGCGTTAAATTCCATATTGATCTGGCGAAGCTCTTTCTTCCCATCAATGTATTCCTGATACATCTCAGCCAGCCCTGCCATACAACCGTCGCAGTTCGCCTCAATATTTCCAAGGGATTCTGCAACAATCTTCTCCCGCTCCTCACGGGTAGTTTCTGCGATTAAATATCCCGCCATCTTTTCGCCTCCACTTTCTCAGGTAAATTTCATTATCTCTATTATAGCGTACTCCTTAACAATTTCAACTTTAACTTCCATAAACACTTTGGAATTAATTGATAAATCCACCTGCAAAAACTGTTTATTTTCTCGTTTATGTGTTATATTATATCTACCTTATATTAGCCAGGAGGACTTTATGCAGAAAAAACGAGTAGGTGTGATTACCTTCCATAACTACGACAATTACGGTGCCATCCTGCAGAGCTATGCGCTTCAGAAAAAGCTGCAAGAAATCGGCACTCAGCCGGAAATTATTGATTACCGCTGCGACTATATCAGCAATCCTTTCCGCCTTGTAAACCTGAAAAAGAAAGGACTTTTTAACTATATTTACGGGACAATCGGCCATATCTGCTACATTCCCCGCCGTTTCAAATGCAACAGATTCCGCAGACACATGCGCTACAGCCAGCCTGTCATTCAGGGTAAAATGCAGCCGGTAGCTGGCAAATACGATATTTATATTGCTGGAAGCGACCAGATTTGGGATTACAAGCTTACCAATTTTGATACCACCTATTTCCTTGATTTTGTAAAAGAGGGGAAAAAGAAATGCAGCTATGCTGCAAGTATCGGTGAAAATCTTCCGCCGGAAGAATACCAGCAGAAATATAAAGAACTGCTTTCCGATTTTGATGAAATTCTGGTTCGTGAAGACTATGGGGCTGACATTGTAGAGAATCTCACAGAGAAGCGTCCTGAAGTGGTCTGCGATCCTACCCTTCTTCTCACTGCGGAAGAGTGGGATAAGCTTCTGGTTGAGCCAAAATATAAAGAAAAATACATTCTGGTTTACCAGCTGGGAATTAACAAAGAAATCGTAGACTTCGCCCGCCGACTCCACAATAAGACCGGCTACCGTATTGTATACATTCCTTTCCCATTAGTTGGTCTTCTGAAATGTGACTGCAAGATCACAGTTGGTCCTGCAGAGTGGATGGGACTTTTCAAAAATGCAGAATATGTAGTTTCTGATTCTTTCCATGGTGTTGTTTTTGCCCTTATTTTTAACCGCAAATTCTTCGCCAAGGTAAACGGTCATCACATGAACCGCCGTGTTCAGCAGCTTCTTAATCTGGTGAAGCTTACCGATAGAACTATGGATGATGTTTCTTACGAGAAGCTTACCGAAGAAATTGATTTTACTTATGCAAATGAGCAGATTGCCCGCTTCCGTGAGCACTCTATGGAACAGCTGCGCCAGATGACATCTGAGGATTAAGCAGCGATTACCAATAAATGGAGATTTTTAGCAAATGAATAAAGAAAAAAATGTAAAAAAAGCCTTTTTATGGAATATGATCGGAAGTACCTGTTACTCAGGCTCCTCCTTTTTGTATCTCCTGGTGGTAACTCGTGTGTGTGGCGCACAGCTGGCAGGGTTTTATTCCTTAAGCTACGCTACTGCACAGCTGCTTCTGCAGGTGGGACGCTATGGTGTCCGCACCTATCAGGCCACGGATCTGGAGCACAAATATATTTTTTCCGAGTATAAGGTTTCCCGCATTATCACCTGTGCACTGATGATGCTGTTTGGAATTATTTACAGTTCCTTCAGCTTCAAAGGCGAATATATTATCATCAGCACTTTTATTATTATGATGAAGATGATTGATGCGGTGGAGGATGTTTTCCACGGAAATCTTCAGCAAAAGTACCATGTTGAGCAGATGGGAAAAATGCTGGCGGCGAGAAATCTGTATTCCGCAGTTTTTTTCACCGCTATGCTTATTATCACCAAGAACCTGTACTGCACCTGTGTTGCTACTTCTACAACCTCCCTTATTCTGTGTCTTATCATTAACTCACAGATGACCAGAAAATACGTTGGTCATGAAGAGGATGGACGCAAGCTTCAGATGTCTCATGTGTGGGAGTTACTTCGAACCTGTACCCCTATGTTTATCGGTACTTTTCTTTCCCTGCTGCTCTACAACATTCCAAAATACGCAATGGCTGGCGTTATGACAGATGAATATCAGACTTACTATAGCATTCTGTTTATGCCTTCTTTTGTGATTTCGCTGATGTGCGAGTTCGTGTTTAAGCCTACCATCACCACCATCGCAGAATTATGGTGGGAAAATAATGTGAAAAAGTTCACACTGTACATACTGCGGATCATTGGCATCATCCTTGTCTGCTGTGTGGCTGTTGTGGCCGGAGGGCATCTCATCGGTCGAACATTGCTGGAGATTATTTACGGTGTAGATCTTTCCCCATATAAGCTGCATTTCGTAGTTTTACTTATCGGCGGTGGAATCAGCGCGGAAGTCTACATGATCTACAATATCCTTATCGCTATCCGCTGGGGAAAATGCCTGCTTCCAGTTTATTCCATCACCGCAGTTATTACCATCGCAGCTGCCCGGATCCTGGTGCAGCAGTTGGGAATTATGGGCGCAGCATTGAATTATGTACTGTCCTGCTCCATTTTGTTTGTGCTGTTTACTTTGATCCTGATTTATGTAATTCTTCGTAAAAAACATCAGAACTAGTTCAATTAATACAACATCCCCCGGAAAGGAAATGTCCGTTTATTGGGACTATTCTTTCCGGGGGATGTTTTTTTATTTTCCTTTCGGATTTATGCGTGGAAGCTGATACTCTCGTATATTTTCATAGCCCGATAACGCCAACAGCAAAAGCAAGTCACGCTGTGGTCCTTTCCAGGATTCTACAGGTTCGTACCATTCGTGGATGGTATGCTCTCCACCGCCTTTTCCTCCCCAGCCCACGGTGATGGCAGGGATTCCAAGACTGATGGGGATGTTGGCGTCTGTGCTGGCAGCACCGATGTACAGGGTTTCCATGCCTATGGCCTGATTTGCAGCATTTGCAGCCTGGACAATCTGGCAGGATTTGTCCTGGGTACCAGCGGGGCGCCTGCCCTTTTGTTCGAAGGTGACTATAATGCGGTCATCTTCTGCTGAGATTTCCCTGTCTCCATTATCAGCATTCACTGGCACTGCACCAGCTGTATCTCCCACACTGCTTTTCGCCGTCATATTATTGTCGTCAAAGGTTCCTGTACTCTCAGAACTTAAAGTTCCATATCCCCAGCGGGCGTTTTCCTCATTCACGGCTTCTTCTATTGCCTGGTGGAGTTTTGCAGATAATTTCTCAAGTTCCCCTGCATCCACAGAGCGCATATCCACCAGCATAGAACACTCTGCCGCGATTACATTTACAGACGTGCCGCCGTTTACTACGCCTACACTGAAAGTAGTTTTCGGATTCTTTGGTGTCTGGAGATCGCTGATTTTCGCAATCGCCCTTCCCATTGCGTGAATCGGGTTGGGAATTCCGAAGCCGGTGAAGCTGTGGCCACCGGTTCCGTGGAAAGTTACCAGATAGCGTTCGCTGCCTACTGCCTGGTAGATGATTCCGGAGGTATTTTTATCATCGATGGAGACGAAACCGTCGTAGTGTCCTTCTGTATTTGCCATATTCTTAAACACATGCTTAATTCCCCTCAGATCACCAAGTCCCTCTTCGCACACATTTGCACAGAACACAATATCTCCCTCGCCGCGAATGCCTGTAGCTTTCATTGCTCTTGCAAGACTGAGAAGCTCCGCTACCGCCCTGGTATCGTCTCCGATTCCCGGACAGCTGTAGCGTTCGCCTTCTTTCTTCAAAGTAAGGTCTGTCTCCCTTTGGAAAACAGTGTCTGTATGTCCCGCAACCATGATTCGCGGTCCATTCCCAGTCCCTTTCCAGGTTCCCAGCACATTTCCCACCTCATCAACGTGCACCTCTGAAAGACCGGCATCCACCATCTTCTTTCGGACATATTCCGCTTTCTCCCCTTCTTCATAGGAAGGCGCAGGAATCTGGCACATTTCCAGGTGCTCCTGCAAAGTTCTTTCATCATCTTCGCGCAAAAATTTTAGTGCTTCCTGCACACCATTATATTTCAGTAATTTATCCATAATCGTTCCCTTTCAACTATAAAAAAGTCAGCAAGTTCCAGCCTTCCCAGCCCAAACCTCCTGACTCTCATACGTCTGATTATTATCTTTTTATCACCATACAGCGGTTTTCCACTCATCTGGTCAACACTACATTTGAAATGATTTTTTGCAGAATCGGATCCACTGAACATAATTATAATCTCTCCAGCAGCTTCTCCAGATCCGCATAACTCTCAATATTATTGGACTCCCTGCGAAGCCCTGCACTGTGGGGCATCCCTGCTGTATACCATGCCACATGCTTGCGCATCTCCCGGATTCCGATGAATTCACCCTTCATTTCAATCTGAGCCCGCGCATGCTTCAGAATCATCGCTTTCACCTCTGCCAGAGAAGGTCTTGCCAGCTCTTCCCCTGTTGCAAAATAGTGATTCATCTCCCGAAATATCCATGGATTTCCTTCCACAGCACGCCCGATCATCACAGCATCACACCCGGTCTGCCGGAAAAGTTTCTCCGCCTTTTTCGGCGAATCCACATCCCCATTTCCAATCACCGGAATGGAAACTGCTTCTTTAACCCTGGCAATGGTCTCCCAGTCTGCTATCCCGGAATAATACTGCTGCCGTGTCCGTCCATGAACTGCAATAGCTGCTGCCCCGGCATCCTCCACGCGCTTTGCAATCTCCACAATATCCACCGGCTCATTCTCAAAACCAATACGTACCTTCACGGTCAATGGCTTTTGAATGGCAGATGAAACACTTTTCACAATCTTCACGATCAGATCCGGATTTTTCAAAAGAGCTGAACCTTCACCGTTATTCACTACCTTCGGCACCGGGCATCCCATATTGATATCCAGAATGTCAAAAGGCTCTTCCTCAATTTCCTTCGCTACCTCCGCCATCAGCTCCGGCTCGCTTCCAAAGAGCTGCATGGAAATAGGATGCTCCACCGGGTCGATTTCCATCAGAGCCCTGGTATTTTTGTTCTTATAGGAAATAGCCTTGGCACTGATCATCTCCATGCAGAGAAGCCCAGCGCCCTGCTCCTTGCAAAGCCTGCGAAAAGCCAGGTCGGTAACGCCCGCCATTGGCGCCAGGACGAACCGGTTAGGGATCTCCACAGTTCCGATTTTCCACTTCATCTCCTTTGGAAGCTCATATCTCAACTTAGAATCTAAATTACTACTCATATCACCTTAATTACTTTCATATTTGATGTGTAACTATTCAATCCTTTCAACAATTACTCGCTTCGTGAACTCAAATGTCACATCTGATGAGCTGCTATTTTCCCTGTTTATCAGTTTATCCACACAGCTTACGCTTCTGTCTTCTCTTTATCCACATCTTCCCCAAGGAAGAACACACGATAATACATTTCCAGAGATTCCAGAAGCTCCTCTTTCTCCACACGCAGCTTTTTAATCTTCAGTGCACCGCCAATATCATCATAAAATCCATCAGCTTCCGTAGCCTCAGTTTTAAACTGCAGATTTCCATGATCATCAAACTCCAATGTGAAAATTCCGCCAATCTCTTCTGTGAAAAGAACACACATGATCTGCAGTTCCTTCTTCACATGATCTGGCAGAGAATCAAAGTCTTTATTAAAATAATATTTCTGTTCATAGGCGCTTGCGCCACAAAGCACTACATTCTCCTGATACAATTAAGTCCCACCTTTCTGTTTTCATCTGTGTCAACAGCATTTTCGCAAGTGATATGCCCTATTCACTGTAGGATTATCGCAATCAGTGGGGAATATCATTTGCGAAAATGTGCCTAAATAACAGCCTTACACATAGCTATACAGCCCGCGAACCGAAACCTCACCGGCGCTGACAGTTGCAATTGTTCCATCAGTTTTCTCTACCAACAGCTCTCCGCCATCTGTAATCCCTCTGGCCACGCCCTCGTACGGCTCTTTCGCCAGCACACGCACCGGCTGATTGTAATTAGCAAGAATACTTTCATATTCCTCTTTCAGCCCACTGAGGTCACAGGTCGCTGCAAATTTTTCATAGTATTCCTCAAAAGCTTCCATCACAAGCCCGGGAATCTGGCTTCTGTCAAATTCCTTGCCGCTCTCCAGATAAAGGGATGTAGCCTTGTCTGCCATCTCCTCCGGAAACTCTTTGATATTTACATTAATTCCCACTCCGATGACTGCATAGTCAATTTTTCCATCGCGAACCCCCATTTCGGTAAGGATTCCGCATATTTTTTTGTGGGAAACCACCACATCATTGGGCCATTTGATACTTACGTCAAAGCCAAGCTTCTTCACAGCCTTTGCCACTGCCATTCCCATCACAAGAGTAAGCGTAGGAGCATACTGAGGCTCAAATTTCGGTCTGAGAAGAATGCTCATCATAACCGACGTACCCTCTGGTACCTCCCAGGATCTGCCAAGTCTTCCTCTTCCTGCCGACTGAAATTCTGCCAGTGCAAGAGTTCCCTCTGATGCGCCTTCCTTCGCCAGACGCTTGATCCACAAATTGGTAGAATCTGTTTCTTTTGCAAAATGGACGGTTTTGCCCGCCCATTTTGTATGTATCTGATCTGCAATTGTGGTTTCGTTATAGATACCGTCTGTAACAATTTCTTCATATGATTCTTTTTCGGAAATCATTTCAGATACCCTTTCTTTCATTAATTCATTGTTATCTGGAAGCCGAATTATTTATTCTCAGGCTCTCCCAGTGTAGCAACCATAACCGCTTTAATGGTATGCATACGGTTCTCAGCCTCATCAAATACCTTAGAAGCCGGAGACTCGAATACTTCGTCTGTTACCTCCATGTCAGTCAGATTGAAGCGCTCACCCATTTCCTTTCCAATCTTTGTCTTAAGGTCATGGAATGCCGGCAGACAGTGAAGGAAAATTGCTTTCTCCCCTGCATTCTTCATAACTGCAGAGGTTACCTTGTATGGTGTCAGATCATGGATTCTCTCTTCCCATACTGCATCCGGCTCACCCATGGATACCCATACATCTGTGTAAATAACGTCTGCGTCCTTCGTTCCAGCCTCTACATCCTCTGTAAGAGTAATGGTTGCGCCGGACTCTGCAGCGTACTCTTTGCACTGAGCAACCAGCTCCTCATTTGGGAAATATTTCTTACTTGTGCAGGCTACGAAATGCATACCAAGCTTGGAGCAGGCTACCATCAGGGAGTTACCCATGTTGTAACGGGCATCACCCATGTATACCAGCTTGATTCCTTTCAAATATCCGAAATGCTCACGGATGGTAAGCATATCTGCTAACATCTGTGTTGGATGATATTCGTTTGTCAGACCGTTCCAAACCGGAACTCCTGCATATTTTGCAAGATCTTCTACGATTTCCTGACCAAATCCACGGTACTCAATACCATCATACATTCTTCCAAGAACTCTTGCAGTATCTGCAATGCTCTCTTTCTTGCCGATCTGGGAGCCAGTTGGATCCAGATAGGTACTTCCCATTCCAAGATCATGGGCTGCTACCTCGAAGGAACAACGTGTTCTGGTGCTGGTTTTCTCAAAGATCAGGGCAATATTTTTGCCTTTGTAATACTCGGTAAGCTCACCGGCTTTTTTCTTTGCCTTTAACTCAGCGGATAAATTAAGAAGATACAGAATTTCCTCTGGTGTAAAGTCTTTCAGTGTCAAAAAATTTCTGCCTTTTAAGTTCATAATAATCCTCCTCTATCTTCCTCTTACTTTTCTTTATCCTTTTCATCCACAACAACTTCCTTCAAAGAAGCTGCCAGTCCTGCCAGATTCTGGATCTCTGACGGGATAATGATCTTGGTAGATTTACCGTCTGCCACTTTCGCAAGAGCTTCGAAGCTCTTCAGGGTAAGAACTGCATTGTCAGCACCTGCCTCCTTGATCATACGAAGACCTTCTGCATTCGCCTTCTGAACCTTCAGAACTGCCTCTGCCTGACCTTCTGCCTCTTTGATCATGCGCTCTTTCTGCGCTTCCGCGCGAAGGATAGCAGCCTGTTTCTCAGCTTCGGCATCAAGAATTGCAGATTCTTTTTTACCCTCTGCAACAAGGATGGTGGATTTCTTCTCACCTTCTGCGATCAGGATTGCCTCACGTCTCTCACGCTCTGCCTTCATCTGTTTCTCCATGGCTTCCTGAATAGCAGCCGGAGGAATGATATTTTTAAGCTCTACACGGTTTACCTTGATTCCCCATGGATCCGTTGCCACGTCAAGGGAAGCACGCATCTTGGTATTGATCACCTCACGGGAGGTCAAGGTTTCATCCAGTTCCATATCACCGATAATGTTACGCAATGTAGTCGCGGAAAGATTCTCGATAGCCATAATCGGATTCTCAACGCCGTATGCGTACAGCTTCGGGTCTGTGATCTGGAAAAATACAACAGTGTCAATCTGCATGGTTACGTTATCTTTTGTAATAACCGGCTGTGGTGGGAAATCTACAACCTGCTCTTTCAGATTGACTTTTCTTGCCACACGCTCTACAAATGGAAGTTTGAAGTGTACGCCGGTTCCCCATGTTGCCTGATAAGCACCTAAGCGCTCAAGTACGATCGCATATGCCTGGGGTACGATGCGGATGCAGGATGCCAGGATCCACAGCACCAGAATGATGACGATCAGCAAAAATAAGATACTTCCCATATTACGCCTCCTTTGGCTCCACGATCAATTTAACACCGTGGACTGCTTTTATGATTACTACAGTATCAACCGGAATTGTTACGCTGTCATCGGATGTCCGGGCCATCCATTCAATGTCATTGATGCGAACCTGGCCTGTCTGGGCCAGATTATTGATCTTCTGGATCACGACAGCCTTTTTTCCAAGAAGACCTTCCACATTTGTTTTCTCTGTGTCTTTTCTCATAAGCTTCAGAGCTGCCGGTCTTGTAAAAAACAGCAGCACCAGTGAAACACAGAAAAACAGAAGAAGCTGCGGCACGATTCCCATTCCAATGCCGGCTGCAATAGCGGCAACAAGTGCGCCTCCTGCAAACCAGATCGTAGTAAGTGCCGTGGTAAGCCCTTCAATAACCAGAAGCACAGCCAGGACTCCCAGCCAGATAATTGGTTCCATAAGACTCCCCCTTTCAGATAAGCGATTGTCAAAATCTGCCATACGTCATCAGATATACTTCAGCAGACAGATTCCAGATCAGCTAATCCTACCGTCTCTGCCTAGCAGCCTCATACATCAAAATTCCTGCAGCCATAGCTGCATTCAAGGACTCCACCTTGCCGCACATGGGGATCCGGATGAGACAATCAGCAGCTTCTGCTGCCTCTTCCGTCAACCCGTTTCCTTCATTTCCAATAAGAAATGCTGTGCCGCCCTGATAATCCTCCTGATCATAGGAATTTTTTCCTTTCAGGTGGGCTGCAAAGGTACGGATACCTTTTTGCTCCAGTTCTGCTTTTAATGATACCACATCCTCCACATATAGGAAAGGCATTCTGTAAACAGATCCCATAGTTGATCGGATGACCTTTGGATTTGTAATGTCTACGCAGGTTTTCGTAAGAAAAACACCGGAAACACCAGCACCCTCACCTGTTCGGAAAATAGTCCCTGCATTTCCCGGATCCTGAAGATCCTCAAGAACCATTACCAAAGGAGCATCTCCTTTTAAAATATCTTCCACAGTCCACGCCGGTTTCTTCAGAACTGTAAGAATTCCCTGTGGAGTCCTGGTATCACACATCTGGCGGAAAACATTATCTGCCACAATTTCTCTTTTTTCTTCCGGAAGCTCCATGACCTGCTTCATCAGGGATTCATCTGCAGTCAGGGATTCTGTCACATAAACCCTGGAAATCCAGTCCTTTGGAGCTTCCCCGAACATTTTCCGTCCCTCAGCCACAAACAACCCCTGTTCCCTGCGAGCCTTGGCCTTCTGGTTTAACTGTATGATATTTTTTACCTGTGTATTATTTGCACTGGTTATCATAAATTATCCTCCCTGTTACAGCGGCTTTCGGAATTTATTCAAATCCTCGTTCTTTCCTACTGCAACCAGAATACAACCCGCTTCCAGCTTCTCCGCAGGATTCAGGTTTACATTTACAGAATCTCCATGCTTCACTGCAACCAGATTTATATGATGCTGCTCACGGAGCCTGATCTCTGAAAGACTTTTCCCCACCCATTCATCCGGAATCCGGAATTCTGCCATACTGAACTCCGTAGAAAGCTCAAACACATCCTCAAATCCGCTGGCTGTAAAATTACGGGCAACGCGGATGCCCATGGAACGCTCCGGATATATTACCTGATCAGCACCAATTTTCTCCAGGATCCGGCCATGAAGGGAATTCATTGCCTTCGCCAGAACAAGCGGGACGCCCAGGTCCTTCACCTGCATGGTGGCTGTAATACTGGCTTCCATATTTTCTGCAACCGCAATAATCGCAACGTCTACATTCTGCACGCCCAGAGATTTCAGAATTCCAGGCTCGCGCACATCTGCACGAACTGCATAGGTGACAGTATCTGCAATTTCCTGAATATTTTCATCTTTATCATCAATTGCCAAAACATCATAATCTGCATTCGCAAGCTCTTTCGCCAGGGTCATTCCAAACTGCCCCAATCCAATGACTGCAAAGGATTTTCCGCTCATTCTAATCTCCTTTAAAATCTGCTATGAAAGCAACGGACTTTCATGCGGGATAATGTCGTCCACAGACGCCATTTTCTATCCTATCATAATATTCTCTTCTGCCAGATGTACGTCTTTCGTTCGCTTCTGCGCACGGGATACAACTGCCGCGCCCAGTGTCAGCGGACCGATTCTTCCAAGATACATGGTAAAAATAACGATCCATTTGGCCGGTGTATTCAGGACCGCGGTCAGTCCTCTGGAAAGACCTACGGTTCCAATTGCAGAAGTAAGCTCATACAGCACATCCACAAAGGGTGCATCCGGCATAATTGCAAAAATCCCCAGCACGGAAATAAGCAGTACACTAACCGCCATTCCCACAACTACCTGTGCAGAACGGATATAACTGCTGCGAATCTTTCTCCCATAAACCTCTACATCCTTTTTTCCCCGAAGGTTGGCAATAATACTCAGCACAAGCACTGCAAGTGTAGTCGTCTTCACTCCGCCGGCAGTCCCCATAGGAGAACCTCCAACCAGCATAAGAAACAGACAGATTATTACACTTCCGCTGGTCAGCGCCCCCTGATCAACTGTAAAAAATCCTGCAGTTCTTGTGGTCACAGACTGAAATGTCGCTGCCATCAGCTTCTGTCCAAAGGACAGACTTCCCAGTGTGGCCGGGTTCTTATACTCAAACAGCAAAATACAGATCGTCCCACCAAGGAGCAAAATCCCGGTTGTAGTCAAAACCAGCTTGCTCTGCAGACGAAGGGTCCGGAATAATCTGCCAGGAGAAAGCTTCTTCTGAAAAACCAGCTTTATTCTTTTTCCAAGATCCCACCATACATTAAAGCCAAGTCCAGAAGCAATAATTAATCCCATAGTTGTCACATTCACCAGAGGATTGGTTACATAGTCTGCCAGACTGTTCTCTCCCAAGAGATCGATCCCTGCGTTGCAAAAGGCTGAAACTGCTGTAAAAACAGCCTGTCCAAGGCCTTTCACCAAGCCAAACTCCGGTACAAAGCAGAATGCATAGCCAACGGCTCCGATTCCTTCCGCTGCAAATACGCAGAGAACCACTTTTCTCACCACTGTTACCAGGCCGGACATCTGCTCCAGATTATAGGATTCCTGGATCATTCTGCGGTTCTTCAGACTGATCTTCTTATTCAGGGAAATAAAAATAATGCTGGCAAGAGCGATCAGACCAATTCCGCCAATCTGGATCAGCAAAAGGATCACCAGCTTGCCGATCAGGCTCCAGTGAGTGGCTGTGGTCACAGTCACAAGGCCGGTTACACATACGCAGGTGGTGGCTGTAAACATAGCGTCGGAGAACGAAGTGGTCTGGCCTGCTGCCGTACAGAAAGGCAGCCACAAAATTAATCCTCCTACAAAAATTACCCCCGCAAAGCTGAGGGTAATGATCTGTGCTGTATTCAGTTTATGCAATTTATATTGCAGGTTTTGAATGAACATAAGCTTCCTTTATGTCACTGCCCCTCAGCATCTTTCGCAAAATACTCTGCTGTAGAATGTCAGGAACAATAACTCTTTTATAATTACGGTTCACCTGCCGCCGACACATAGCTCTAAGGATTTCTGCAAAATGTGTATCACAGACTGTAAAACCCAATCGGAGATATGCCCTGAGACAAGTGAACCGTATTATCACTGTTATTTCCTATAATTATGAGAAAGGGACTCACAAACCTCCCACATATATGGAGTTACACTCTTCTCCATTGCAAGAGCTTCATTGATATCGAAATCAACGAAATCACCATGACGATATCCAACAACACGGCTCTTCTTGCCTTCCAGAAGAAGGTCTACTGCCATAGCACCCATCATGGATGCATATACACGGTCTTTACATGTTGGGCTTCCACCACGCTGCATGTGACCAAGGATAGTAGCACGTGTCTCGATTCCTGTAGCAGCCTCGATACGAGTTGCCATAGCCTGTGAATGGCCGATACCCTCTGCATTGATGATGATGTGGTGTTTCTTACCCATCTTACGGCTCTCAATAATGTTATTGATCAGCTTCTGCTCATCATAGTCATACTTCTCAGGGATCAGAACATCCTCGGCTCCGTTGGCAATACCACACCACAGTGCAAGCCAGCCGGCTCCACGTCCCATAACCTCGATGATACTGCATCTCTCATGGGAAGTAGATGTATCACGAACCTTGTCAATTGCTTCCATAGCTGTATTAACAGCGGTATCAAAACCGATGGTGTACTCTGTACATGCAATGTCAAGGTCGATGGTTCCTGGAATTCCGATTGTATTGATTCCAAGGTTAGCAAGCTTCTGTGCTCCGGCAAAGGAACCGTCTCCACCGATTACAACAAGTCCGTCAATACCGTGTTTGCGGCAGATCTCTGCACCACGCTGCTGTCCTTCCGCTGTGCGGAACTCGGCACATCTTGCAGTGTAAAGAATTGTACCACCACGCTCGATGGTGTCGGATACATCTCTTGCTGTCATATCGATGATCTCTTCGTTTAAAAGGCCGTTATAGCCCTTCTGGATACCTTTTACTTTAAGTCCGCTGGAAAGTCCACGTCTTACAACTGCACGGATTGCAGCGTTCATTCCCGGTGCGTCTCCACCACTGGTCAATACGCCGATAGTTCTGATTACTTTTTCTGCCATGATATGTCTCCTCCGTCTCTTCTACTTTGTAACTTTACTATCCTTTTGCTTAATTTATCTCAATCCACACGTTATTGTATAATATTCACCCCTTCATTTCAATGGGTTTTTCTATTACTTTTACACAATCTTCTCCAAAATAATTCGTCAATCTGCTCAAAATTCCAGGTTCTACCTGGATATTTGCGTTTTTAGGAAGTCTTTTTACCGCTCTCTCCGCTTTGCAGAAGATTACAACCTGGTCCTCACCCTCACTTTCCGCGAGCATCCGGAACAGATTCTGCTCATCTTGAAGGTAACTCTGTTTGTCGGTATACTGGATCCACAGTTCTTTTTTCATCATCTCAAACGGAATCACCTCTTCACAGATCAGCTTACTTGCATTATCATCTTCTTCCGATACACGTCCCCGCACAAATACTTTGCTGTCCTCCTACAGATACTGCTGGCTTTTCTCATAGCTCTGCGGGAAAATGACAACCTCTACCGTTCCAAGAAGATCCTCTACGGTAATAAATGCCATCGTTTGATTCTTCTTTGTATATTTGATCGTCTTCGATGTGATCATACCACCGATGATCTCCCTTGACCCGTCACGCACTTTTGTCCGTCCGATCTCTTCATCAAGCTGAAAATCCAATGTCGTTGCGGAAATACTCTTGCGCCATTTCTCTTCATATTCTTCCAATGGATGTCCGCTGATATACACGCCGAGTACTTCTTTTTCAAATGCAAGCATCGTTTCCTTCTGGTATTCTCCCACATCCGGAAGCGTAACCTCAAATTCTTTTTTCTGTTCGTCATCTACAATATCAAAGAGCGACATCTGTCCGGCAAGTGAATTTTTCTTGTTCTGTGCTACCTGATCCATGATCTGTACATAAATGATCATAAACTGCTTTCTAGTCCCTTTCAGACTGTCAAATGCGCCGGATTTGATAAAGTTTTCTACCGCACGTTTATTGACTTCCTTACCGGAAAGCCGTTCCAGAAAATCCTTCAGATCACGAAACGTGCCATGCTCTTCTCTGTCCCGGATGATCTGCTCGATCACCGGTCTTCCAACCCCCTTGATCGCCGCAAGTCCGTAACGGATATTACCGTTATCTACAGAGAAATCACCAACCCCACGATTGATATCCGGCGGCAGGATAGAAATTCCCATCTGTCGGCAAGTGTAAAT
>OGOQ01000600.1_pt1 | contig 34500 bp, 27 predicted proteins | sample 1552691 | NCBI WGS metagenome assembly OGOQ01 (sample SAMEA2580209, study PRJEB22360) | human gut metagenome | biome: human gut; feature: human-associated habitat; material: faeces | place: Denmark | collected 2008/2010
TACCGAGCGCGTAGTGGACTTTCACCACCTAGTTATCGCCCATGCTGGGCGCACGACAAAACCACCCCCTGAAATCAGCTTTTCAGAGGGCGATTAATTTTTTCAATATAAATTATTTTACGCAGGAGCAGGCCACAAAATGCTTCGGTTCAACCTCGCGCAATACCGGATTACCTTTATCACAAACGCCGGCAACAGGGCAGTCGCAGCGCTTCATGAAGCGGCAGGCATCCGGCAAGTTGATGGGAGCGGTAATTTCGCCCTTGATAACCTGACGCTTAGGCTTATCCTTGCCCACGATAGGCAGCGGAATTGCGGAAAGCAGTGCCTTGGTGTAAGGATGCAGCGGATTTTTGAACAGCAGATTAGCAGGTGCTTTTTCTACCATAGTTCCCATATACATAACCGCAATATCATCCGAGAAATATTTTACTACGGACAAGTCATGGGTAATGAAGATATAGGTCAGGCCCAAATCCTTTTGCAGCTGCTTGAGCAGGTTCAGAATCTGCGCCTGAATGGAAACGTCCAACGCGGAAACAGGCTCGTCGCAAACAATGATTTTTGGGTTCATGGCCAAAGCACGGGCAATGCCGATACGCTGACGGCGGCCGCCGTCCAGCTCATGCGGATAGACATTGGCATAGCGCTCAGCCAAGCCAACGGTACGCATCAGCTCCAGAGTGCGTTCTTCAATCGCTTCCCTGCCTTTAATCAGCTTATGCTCGATAATCGGCTCGCTGATAAGCTGCATAACGGTTTCACGCGGGTCCAGAGAGGAAAACGGATCCTGGAATACCATCTGCATCTTTTGGCGCAGCGGGCGCATTTCCTTACGGCTCAGCTTGGTGATATCGTTGCCTTGGAAGATGATTTTGCCGCTAGTGGGCTCAATCAGCTTCAGAATACAGCGTCCGGTGGTGGATTTACCGCAGCCGGATTCGCCTACGATACCCAGAGTTTTGCCTTCCTCCAGAGTAAAGCTTACACCGTCGACAGCATGCAGCTGACCTGCAGCAGTATTAAAATATTTGGACAGATTGTCAATAACTAACAGCGGAGCATTACTCATTTTTGGTTCCTCCTTAAAGCAAATCCGGGTCTGGAATAAGCGTGGCAGGCTACAAAATGAGTTTTGCTGCCATCTACGGAATGCAGCTCAGGCACGGAGGCAGAGCATGCTTCGGTAGCATAGGGACAACGCGGAGCGAAGGTGCATCCGGGCGGCAAATCCGCCGGGTCGGGCATCAGGCCTTTGATTGGCTCCAGCATTTCGCCCTGTTCCTTCAGGTTAGGCAGGCTGTTGAACAGGCCCTCGGTGTAGGGATGGCGCATGTTGTTGAATACATCGTCAACAGTGCCCTTCTCCACAATACGGCCGGCATACATAACTGCCATATCGTCGCAAACCTCGGCAACGATACCCAGGCTGTGCGTAATCATCAGCATGGACATGTCGCGGTTGTTGATGAGGTCCTTCATCAGCTCCAATACCTGCGCCTGAATAGTTACGTCCAGTGCGGTGGTCGGTTCATCGGCAATCAGCAGCTTGGGGCTGCAGGCCAGCGCGATAGCAATAACTACACGCTGCTTCATACCGCCGGAGAACTGATGCGGGTAATCGTTGGCTCTTGCCTCAGCAATACCAACGAGCTTCAGCATATCCTTAGCCTTTTCCAGAGATTGCTCCGGAGTAAGGTTCTGGTGCAGCTCCAGACTTTCGGCAATCTGCTCGCCTACGGTCATAACAGGGTTCAGAGCGGTCATCGGGTCCTGGAAAATCATTGCCACGTCGTTACCGCGCATTTCCTCCAGCTCACGCTCGCTCATTTCGAGTACGTTTTTGCCTTCGAGCTTAATCGTACCGCTTTTAATAACTCCCGGAGGATCCGGAACAAGATTCATGATAGACAGTGCGGTAGTGGTTTTGCCCGCACCGGTTTCGCCTACCAGGCCCAGAGTACGTTTTTTGCCGATTGCGATGTCAATGCCGTTGACTGCATGCACATCGCTGTCTTCTGTTTCATAATGGACCACAAGGTCCTTAATATCTAATACTAAATCCATAATGCAGCCCCCTTATTTCTTCAACTTAGGATCCAGCGCATCGCGCAGGCCATCGCCCAACAGGTTCAAGGCTAATACGGTAAACATAATAGCTAAACCGGGAATAACACAAATGTAGCTGGCATCACGAATATGACCTCTGCCGCCGGAAAGCAGCGCGCCCCATTCGGGAGCAGGTGCCGGTACGCCGATACCCAAGAAGCTCAGGGAAGAAGCGGAAATAATAGTAGTACCGATCAGCAGAGTAGTCTGTACGATAATCGGAGACAGGCAGTTCGGCAGGATATGTCTGAGAATAATCTTCCAGGTGGGCAGGCCCATCGCATAGGAGGATTCAACATATTCCAAATCACGCACCGTCATAACGGAAGCACGCACGATACGCGCATAGTTGGTTGCGCAGGAAATTGCCAGAGCAATAATCAGGTTGATGGTGCTGGTGCCCAGCAGAGATACGATTACTACTGCCTTCAGAATGTTAGGAATGGAGTAGAAAATATCAATACCGCGCATGATGATATCATCGGCCTTGCCGCCGTAGAAGCCGGCAATAGAGCCTAAAATGGTACCAACAATCAGACCGAAGCCTACGGAACCGATACCGATAGCCATAGAATAGCGTGCGCCGTACATAACACGTGCAAACAGGTCACGGCCGTATTCATCGGTGCCGAACCAGTGCTCCCCGCTGGGAGGCTGCAGCTTAATAGCCAGGTTCTGACCGATAACATCGGTTTCATAGTTGAATACCAAGGGACTTACCAAAGCGATGACGCACAGCAATGCCAGAAAGGCCATGCCGATTACAGCGCCCTTATTTTTCAGCAGACGATGCCAGGTTTCCTGGAACATGGTGCGTCTTTTAGTTCTTTTCTTTGCAGCCATCTTCCTCACCCCTTCTTGCTGTACTGTGCCTTGATACGCGGATCAAAGAATGCGTATACCAGATCGACAACCAGGTTAATCAGGCACATCAAAATAGAACACAGAATAATAGAACCTGTTACCATCGGAATATCACGTCTGGTAATAGATTCGTATACCAGACGGCCGATGCCGGGCCAGCTGAATACGGTTTCAGCCAGTACGGAGCCGGTGATAACCAAGGACATTTGCAGACCGATAGCAGTGATAATAGGAATCAGTGCGTTTTTCAGACCATGCTTATAGATTACACGATGCTCGCTGCAGCCTTTAGCACGTGCGGTGGTCATATAATCCTGACGCATAACGTCCAGCATGGAGGAACGGGTAATACGGGTAATCAAAGCTGCCAGACCGAAGCCTACGGTTACAGCAGGCAGAACCAGGCTCTTCCAGCCGAAGTTGCCGCCGGTCGGGAATAATCTCAGATGCAGAGCAAAGATAATGATCAGCATCAGGCCCAGCCAGAAGTTAGGCATGGAGGTACCGAACAATGCGAAAATCATGCCTGCGGTATCCTTCCAGGTGTTCTGGTGGATAGCGGTGTAGATACCCAGAGGAATGGATACCAAAGTAGCGATAATAACAGCAGCGCCGCCCAGATACAGGGTGTTCGGCAGATACTGGAAGAAGGTATGGAATACATCCTTGTTGGTTACATAGGATTTGCCCATATCACCTACAAGCATACCTCTCATATAGTTAAAATATTGCAGCAGAAAAGGCTGGTCCAGACCAAGCTCATGGCGAATCTGCTCAATCATTTCTTTCGAAGCGCCGTCGCCGGCAATCATCATTGCGGGGTCGCCCTCAGTAAGACTCATTGCCCAGTAAATCAGAAAAGAGGTTACTAAAATTACCGGAATCAAACTGAGGAGTCTGTTGACAACATATTTAAGCATTCAACAAAGCTCCTTTCCGTAGAACTCAAATAAAAGGTGCTATGATAAAACAAGAGAGGACTACGCCTCCCTTGTTTTACGCCTTTGTAAATTTTTCAGCAAAATTATTTAGCGATATAAGCATGACGCCAATCGTGGTTGCCGCCACCGTAGAAATATTGACCTTTCAGTTTTTTATTGTAGGCAACTACCAGGTTAGCAATGTACAGAGGAACCTGCGGGCATTCGTCAACCAGGTATTTTTGCAGCTCAACGCCGGCTTCCATACGTTTGTTCTGATCCTTCAGGGTTGCAACATCATCAATCAGCTTGTCAGCCTTCGGATCGGAGAAGTGATGATAGTTGGAGCCGGAACCGGTGTAGAACAGGTCGCGATATACAAAGTCAACCTTGGAGTCTTCGTTCCAGCGCCACAGGAACAGACTTTGTTTGCCGTCCTTGCAGGCAGCCTTCAGAGCAGCTTGCTCCATCGGAACCAGATCTACGGTAATACCGATTTGTGCCAGGTTAGCTTGGATAACAGTTGCAATCTGCTCATAGGGAGCGCCGGTTGCATAGGTCAGAGTGGTTTTGATAGGACCGGTTACGCCGGATTCCTTCATCAGCTGTTTAGCACGCTCCAGATTGTAGTCATAGCCGGGCATTTCATCATAGAAGCCCCACAGACCACGGTTCAGAATGGTTTTTTGCAGAGTGCCTTTGCCATTCAGAGCAGCGTCCAGAACGGATTTCTTGTCGATTGCGCAAGCTACAGCCTGACGCAGTTTTTGGTTATCCCACGGTTTCTTTTCAACATTGAATGCGAAGTAGAACAGACGGGTACCGGGTTGTTCGTAAACAGTGATATTCTTGTCATCCTTCAAGAATTTCAGATCGCTGATAGGCGGATTTACGCATACATCGATTTCGCCGGCCTGCAGAGCCATTACGCGAGCAGAAGCCTCAATCATCGGACGGAATTCGATGATATCGGATACGCCGGGAGCAAAGTTATCGGTTGCAGGCAGGTTGTTGCCCCAATAATCCTTAACCTTGGTCAGACGGCAGTATTCGCCTTGAACCCATTTGTCATATTTGTAAGGGCCGGTGCCGATAAGCCACGGCTCTTTTACGCCATCATCATAAGCCTTTTTGGATTGGATGGACAGAGGAACGGAGGACAGAGATTGAATGAACTCGTTGTTATAGGAGCTGATTTCGATTTCAATCTGATATTTGTCTTTAACGGTAGATTTTACATAGCCTGCCAGAGCGGATTTGATAACGTTTTTCATTGCCATATCCAGGGTGAATTTAACGTCATCTGCAGTCATCGGAGTCTTTTTACCGTCGTTGAAGTATACGTCCTTACGCAGGTTCATGATGATATGGGTATCATCTACGAACTTCCAGTCGGTAGCCAGACCGGGGCCGAAACGCTCCTTGCCTTGAGAGCCGTTATTGAAGAATACCAGAGTCTGGTGAGTGTTCTTCAGAATAACGTTGTTGGCAGCGTCCTGTTGTTTTTGCAGGTTAAGGTTGTTGATATCGGCATCGGTACCGATAACCAGCTTCTCCTTGTGTGCAGTACTGCCGTTGTCAGCTTTGTCATCGCCGCCGCAGCCTGCTACAGCCATAGCAAGAATCATCAAAGCTGCCATGATGAGCACTAATAATTTTTTCATAATGCACCTTCCTTTCAAAATTGCATTTAATGACTACATCCATTGTACACTATGAAAGAACTTTACGCAAGACACAATTTTGTCAATAGTTCTACACTTTTAGTTCATCGTTTAAATTTCTCTGCCCTAAAATGCTTTTACAATAATAAATGCGCAGCCAAACTGCGACTGCGCATTATAAAACACTGTTCTTATATGAAGGACTGCTCTTACATCATCTTCAAAAACTTGTCATACATAGCCAAAAAGCCCTGCATAAAGCTCTTGGCCTTTGCCAAGTCCGCTGCATCCGGATGGCTGGCTGCAGCAGCCCAACGGGCTTCGCTCTCAGGGCTGGGGCTGTGCGGGCTTCCTGCCGGCATCTTGCGCATCATAGCAATCAACGCCGGGTCAATCGCACCGCGAATAGATAAAGTACCCAGGACCTTGCAGTCCTTGTTCATCAGTACACCTGCATTTACCAGGGAGCTTACAGCGTGATCACTCGCCGGGTCTGCGCCCAAAGTCTGGAACAGCACTACCTTTTTGCCGTGCAAATTCTCCAGATATTTTTTCATCTTTGCGTTCGGTGCGCCCTTGTCAACCCAGTAGCCTGCTACAACAACAGCGAAGTCATCCGCAGCCGGAGCAGCATCAACCTGCGCCAGCACGCAGCGTTCGCCCGCAGCCTCAGCCAGAGCCTTGGCAACCTTTTCCGTATTACCGGTTTTGCTGTCATAAACGATTAAAATGTCCTGCATAGTCATACACTCCTTTTATTTCATATTCTTCATAATACCCATCATCTTCTGGCCGGCCTGCTCCATCAGTCCCGGTTTACCGTAAAGCGCATACTCCGCAGCTGTCAGCAGCACTCTGTCCATCTGACGATAGTAATATTTGCCTTTCGCCGTAAAGAAATACTTGCCGTCCATAGCATAAAGCAGGTCCAAAAGCTCCCATTGCTCCAGCAGGAGCGCAAGCAAGCTTTCCCAATCCGCATCGCTATACTGCTTCAGCAAAGCAAAATCAAGTCTGCCGGAATCACACTGTCCGGAAAGCTTTTCGAGGAGCAGATAATTTTCGTTATGCTTGCCCATGCCCATGACGGCGTACTGCCCGGACGTAGCCTTTTTTACATAGTCGCTTCGGTCCATAGTCTTCATGTAATTGTACACTCCCATGTGACCGCCGCAGGCCGCACCGCAGGTAATGATGTTCGCACCGCTCTTCACCAGCGTGTTGTAGCCGCTGCGTTCATCCTCGCGCATTGCCCAATGGCAGCAGCTCAGCGCCTTGGCTCCCTGCTCTGTAAGCAGAGCATCGGCAGCAACGAACATTTCCGCCAACATTCTGTCGTTATATTCGTATTTGATGTTGCCCTTGGCAATCGCCTGACCTAAGGGAGATTTAGGCATAATCTGCAGCTTGTACAAATCCATGCCGCTCACGCCGCAGGCCAGCGCCGTTCTGATATCGTCCAGCAGCATGGTCTGCGTTTGGCCGTTCAAGCCATAAATCAGATCGATGATAACCTTTACGTCTTTGGCGGCCACCTCTTCGAGCTTGGCCGTTACCTCCTCCTTGGCATTAAGCCTGCCTAAGGAGCGGCGCAAATGCGTATCAAAGGCCTGCACGCCAAAGCTGAAGCGGTTCACGCCGCCGGCAATGCAGGCAGCTAGCTTCTCCGCCGATAAATCATAAATACTGCTTTCAAAGGTTACCTCGCAGTCATCCGCCAGACTTGCTACACTGTGAATCTTGTTCAGCAGCGCGCTTATCTGCGCCGGATTCAGCACGGACGGCGTGCCGCCGCCAAAGAAAACAGCTTCCGGTCTTTGTTTGGCAAAAACGCCCTGCTGCTGCAGGAAATCCAGCTCTGCCAAAAGCGCCTGCACATATTCTTCCACCTGCTCCGCCTCAAAGGGATTGCGGTAAAAGCTACAGTAGGAGCAGCGCAGATTGCAGAACGGAATATGCAGATACAGCGCCGTAGGCTGCGCAGACTGCAAAGCAAACTCCTGCAGCATCGTCCCGGCCATCATCCCCGGCAACGGTTTGGTCTTGCGCGGAACATAGGTCAGATCTTTGAAGCTTGCTTCAACAGCAGTTGCCCCCGCTTGGCCGGCAAGAGCCTTATAATCATCGCGCTCATAAAACGCCTGAATATTTTTTGCATAATCAGTCATCAGCCTACTCCTTTACTGCATCAGGATACATTTTTGCTGCCATGTAGCGTACTGCCTTAGGATATTCCAAGCCAGGATTGAGCAGGAACAAATCATCAGGCAGGAAAAACACCTGCTTATTTTTTACTGCGTCGATAGATTGCCATGCTTCATTATTCATAATCTCCAGCTTGGGATTGCCCTCAGCATCGCGCGGAGCACCCATAGAGGTAATAAAGATAACCTGCGGATTTTTCTCCAGCAAATCCTCTAAGCTGTAGGGAGCCTTGTCAGGCTGAGCTCCCATCGGTCCGCTGACAGGCTTGGTTTCTCCCTGCACTACGTTGCGTAATTTAAGCATTTTGGCACAGCAGCCAGCAATACTGGTTTCCTTTTCCATGGTAATGCCCATGCTGGTGGTGTGCAGAATCGCTACGCTGCGCTCGCTTTTAGGCAGCTTGCTTACTGTAGCATCAATATCCTTATCGAGATTTGCCACAACCTTCTGCGCCTTATCATCCTTACGCATTATTTTGCCAATGGTGAGCATGCTGTGCTTAACATCCTCATAGGATTTCAGATTCAGCACAACAACTGGAATATTGTTGGATTCCAATGTATGCAGATAACGCTCGTGCATGCCCTTGTAAGCAATTACCAGATCAGGCTTCAGCTCCACGATTTTTTCTACATTGATATTAAAGATAAAGCCTACCTCGGCAGCATCCTTGGCAAAAGCGGGCACCTTGCCTACCTGTGTTTTGGCACGCCCGACAACCTTGCCGTCTACAGCCTGCACCAGCTCTAAAAATGACGGTGACAGAACAACAATTCTTTCGGGCACCTTTTTCAAGGTAACAATACGCTGGTTATCATCGGTGATTTTTATTGCGGAGCCTGAACCGGAGCTGCCGGTTAGCGGTGAGCAACCGCTTATACATAAGCATACCATAAGAACTGTAAAAATGAAACTGAAAATTTTTCTCATAATACTTCCTCGTTAGGCAAACAAAGCAGGCCATCGGGCCTGCTTTATTTGTTCTTTTACTTTACCGCTATGTTTAGAATTTATATTCCATACCAACTCTGTACAAGCGACCGAGATTGCCGTCAGAATACGGGCCAAAGTTCTGGTGATTGCTGATGTTGTCAATGCCCAAATAAATCTTGGTATCCTTGTTGAGATGTCTGGAAGCCATGATATTGGCAATGGTGAAGTCCTTGGTTTCGTAAACGAAGTTGCCCATGGTGCTCTTATCGCCATTATTGAAGTAGTAGCCAAGGTTAGATACAAGGTCAAAGCTCAAGTCCCAAGCATAAATATTTCCCGGCTGATAGGAAACGCCGAAGGTTACCTGATGCTTAGCTCTGTCTTTCAGACGAGTTCCGGCAGTTTTGTCTTTAGCATCCAGGAAGGTGTAACCGGCATTCAGATAAATATTCTTGCCCAGTCTGTGAGAACCGTACAGCTCTACGCCCTGCAGAGTTGCTTCAGGAATATTCTTGTACGCCATAATCATGTCGCCTTTAACGCCGGGATACAAATCCGGATCATCATCTGTCAGCTTACCGGTCCAATAGGTACTGATCAAATCCTTAACTTCACTTCTGAATACCCCCAGATGAACGGTAGATCTGTCGCCCCAGTCCTTTTCAACAGATAATTCATAGCTTAAGGATTTTTCCGGTTTCAGATCAGGGTTACCAACATAGAATTGGCCTTTACCACCCGGATTTGCAGCATACATTTCCCAGAAAATGTACAAGTCATTTACAGTCGGAGTTTTATAGCCCTGACCAATTGCAGCCTTAATACGTACATCATCGGCAGCATTATAGGTTGCAGCCAGGTTGCTGGTCAGCTTGTTGCTGAACTGATCACTGTGGTCGAAACGTACGGAAGGAATAATCAGCCATTTATCATCAGGTCTGAATTCATCCTGAACGTATGCTGCCAGATAGTTGATAGCTGCCTTGTCATAAGCATCATGAGCATTACCGTCTGCCAAAGATGTATTCGGTTTCTTTAAGCGGGTGCCTTCGCTCTGATCCTTACGATATTCAAAACCTGCAGTCAGCTTGTTCTTATCGCTCAGGTTGAAGGTATCCTTGCCTTCAATAACGCTCAGGGTACGTTTAACAGTATCAACCTTCGGATCCTGCAACTTCCAACCTTGAGGGCGTCCCATCATCGTCATGCGGGTTAGATTCTGATTCTTGTAGTGCTTATCGAATACTGATTTATAAGCTCTGAACATCCAGTCCTGCTTATCATCGGAGCCCTTATAAGTAATAGCATAGTCAGTACGCTTATTATCGTTATAAATCGTTTGAACCTTATCCTGCCATACCTTACCGGGCATCATAACAGTTGTGCTGGTCGTAGATTTTTGATTTTCTTCTTTAATCTTGCTGAAATCTACGCTTAATTCATTGCCATTATCGAACTTATAGCCTACATTCAAAGAAAGCGGCTGCTGCTTGCCATAAAAGTTCATGGAATCTCCGCTGCCTTTGGGATCCAAATACGGTCTGTTTTTATTCAGGCCGGCGTTGATTTTATAGGAATAGTTTCCTTCAGCGCCTTGCAGATACAGGTTTCCTTTATAGCCTGCACCCTTGCCGTCCTCATACCAGCCATATTCATAGTTAATGTCAGCAGTTGTCTTATCCGGAGTTTTGGTAATAACGTTAATTACACCACCCATAGCATCACTGCCATACAGTGCACCCGCAGGTCCGCGGATGATTTCTACTCTTTCAACATCCTCCATACGAATACGGTCTACGTCCCAGGCATTGGCAGAGTTGTAAGCTGCCTCGCCGCCTAAACGCTTGCCGTCAACCATAATCAGTACGTGACGGGATTCACTGCCGCGGATGCTGACATTGCTGCGTCCCTGGAAATCATTAAATACATTAACGCCCAAAGCGCCCTTTAAAGCATCATGCAAGGTTTTAGCCTGTGTCTGTTCCAGCTTTTTGCTGTCAACAATCTCTACGGTCGAAGGGGTTTCCTTAACGGTCATTGCCGTTCTGGTTGCGGTAACAACCATGGTGTCCAAAGAAAACTCTTGTAAATTCTCTTCAGCAGCGAATGCTGTCCCCCCCCCAAAGTACGCTGCCGGTCAACAGGGTTGTCAGGACTAACTTGGAAAGATCTTTTTTCTGCATACTCATACCACTCCTTAAAATATATACCAATCACAGCTATGACAGATTAAAATTCGGCAAAGTCTGCCATAGCCAAAACCAGTCATTTACATATATATCTATTCAGACATATATGTTTTTGTACCTCTATCTGTTTTCGGAATCAATACTGTTTACAAGTATATCATTTAAAGATTGCAGTGTCAAGAAAAAGTATGAAAACTTTTGAAATTTATTTTTACGTGAATTTTTTTAAAGCTAATAGGAAATTCTAAATGATACGAAGCAGAATGTTTTATATTCCATTTCCCTGTTGCAGACACACAAAAAAGACTCCCAATTTCTTGGAAGTCTTGAATTGCAGTTGGTGGCGGCGCACGGATTTGAACCGCGGACACTGCGGGTATGAACCGCATGCTCTAGCCAACTGAGCTACGCCGCCATTTGGAGCTGATGACCAGGATTGAACTGGTGACCTTATCCTTACCAAGGATACGCTCTGCCGACTGAGCTACATCAGCAATATTTAGTTGGTTGCGGGGGGCGGACTTGAACCACCGACCTTCGGGTTATGAGCCCGACGAGCTACCAACTGCTCCACCCCGCGATGTTAAGTTGGTGGATGGGGTTGGATTCGAACCAACGAAGCGAAACGCGGCAGATTTACAGTCTGCTCCCTTTAACCACTCGGGAACCCATCCGTTTGCGACAAAAAGAATTATACAGGATTTAGGCCCGTTTGTCAACAGCTTTTCATAAATTTATTTGCTTTTTTCTTACAAAACCAAAAGCTCTCTTTATCATTGCAAAAGCGCCAGTCCGCGTGCAAACTTGCTGCGTTCTTCCGCACGCAGCTCCACCTGTGACGCTATTCTTTCCTTAAGCTCCAGCAGCGCATCCACAGTGCCGCTCATAAGCTCAAATTCGACCTCATCAATGCTGTCGCTTTTTTCACCGCAATGAATTGCGCCTTTATCTATCGCCAGCTCAATTACAGCACCGGCATAATCCAGAATATAGGTTATACGTTCTACATCAACCGTAAACAAAGCCCTGACTCCGTTAGGAGCAAGTTCGCTAAGCTCGTAACCCAAGCCAAGAGCTGCAAAGCCGTTCAGCTCAGGCTTTGCTTCTGCCAGCGGCAGATTCAGCTCCAGACGTTCGCTCAGACCATCCTTGCTTTGCCTGGAAGTCTTTACGGTCGCTTCAAAGCTGCCATCGCCTTTGTCGCGTACACGGTAAGCAATACCATGCTGCGTCAGCGTCATATCCGCAGTATCATAATAGGTGCTCACCAGACGGCGCTTTTTGTAGCTGTCCGGACGCATGGCCTGCTGCATAAAATCCAGCTGCAGCATTTTCTCCAAGCCTTCTCTGCTGAGCAAAAGCTTTAATTCAATCTCTGTATTCTTTGCCATTATTATCACTGCCTTTACCGAAATTTTTTAAACTGCCCAACGCCTGCGCCGCAGAATTCTTCTGCCACCAAACCAACGGTATACCAAAGGCCAGCAGCGTTACAGCCAGCGCCGCATAAAAACGCGGCGTACCGAAAGCATCTGCCAGAAAGTTATAGGCAATAGCCCCCGGAAGCATACCGAGAACCGTTGCTGCTGCATAAATTTTAAACGGCAGGCGCACACTGCCGGCAATAATACTCACCGGATCATACGGAAAAATCGGCACCGTGCGCAAAATAATCATCTTCTTAAAGCTGCCGCTGCCTACAAGATAATGCGTCAGGCGTTCACCCCAGCTGCCGCCGAAGTTGCGCAGCAGCCAGCCGCCGCCGAAGCGTCCCAAAAGATAACAAAAGCTTGCACAGCCAAAGCCACCCAAAAGCAGAAACAATATTCCCCACCACGGACCGAACAGCACGCCTGCGCTTAAATTCAAAAGCAGCGTCGGGAACAAAAGCAACGGGCGAATCGTATACACCGCTACATAAATAAGCGGTGCCCACACACCGAAGCCCACAACCCAGCGGCGGATATCCTCGGCACTGTGCGGATGCGGATTATACGGTGATTCATACAAGCCATACAAAATTGCTCCCAGCACCAACAGATAAACCAGCACGCGTAAAAGTAAATATAGATATTTTTTCTTCATATAAACCTCTGATTTTCAAACTCTCATCTATTATACGGCGTTTAGAGGAATTTACGCAAGCAGTATTGATAAATAGTTTTTGAAATACAAAAAGGCCACCACTTACGTGGCAGCCATCGGAAAAGTTCAATCGGCTGTGCTGCTGATTTTTTCATTACGCAGGAAATGGATTTTGAAAAAATACAACAAAAAAGCCGATTACACAGACATCAAAAACCGACGGGAGCGTGGCTCTCGCTTCAAAATGATGTTCTATGTAATCGGCTTTGAGATTCAAAGACGGGTTCTGTCTCAATGTCTGCTCCTGCCAACAAAACCAAAGGCGTATGGAGCAACTCGGTACTTCTGGTGTACCGATACCGTGTCGGGCAACCCCGATCAATTATTTCTCAATATGGTCGAACATTTTATTCAGTTGTCTGCAACAGGTGACCTGTTACGCCATAATTATACAAAGTTCTTCTAACGAAGTCAATAACTGCTATCACAAAAAAAGGCAAAAGACAAGGGAAATTTGAAATTCAAATCACTTTCAAGAAATATGTGGTATAATGTATTTGTCAAACAAAGTCGAATAGCGAAAAGGCCATTTCTTTGCAAAGAGGATACTAAACCCTTTGGGAACTATCATCTCAAATGAGTTTGGTAAAAACGCAAACCCACTCGGATGGTAATAAGGGAACTCTTTCTGTTTGGGCTCCGTTTGGCGACAATCGGAGTTGCGCCTTTCGATGCGTTGTTACGGTCACGCTTTTTTTAACAGAGCTTAACGATATGAGGAGCATCTGTGATAAGACACACTGAAAAAAGTGAAGCACTAAAACACGGTTTTGTGTGAGGAGATATAATGGATAATGTAACGATTAAAAAGGATATTTTCTTTGACTTAAGTATTGAAGATGACGGCTTTGGTTTTTCTACATCAATTAATGATGCGTTAGTTCGAGCAGAATCAGAGCTTGTAGTTTTGAATGAAACGGTAGATTCGATAAAAGGTCTGAAACCAGACTGTGATAAGCTGGATTATATTTTGGCCGCAAGTTCTGGTGCCTTGTGCGGCGTTATCGACATCTTTTTAGTGGGCAAGCCCGGTGAATCACCTCTTGGCGAAATTACGGACAAATGGTTTGCAGCCAGAACGATGGATTTTGCAAAACTATGCCATCCAAAAAAGAAAAATTTTGATAGTCTCGATTCCGCACTCAGATTCTTGGAAAAAAAATTTAAGGTTCCTTATGACCAGACCGGACTTGGTGATGCTGGAAGAGCTGTCTTTGATTTGACTGCCAAAAATCATCATTTCAAATCTCTTGCACATAATCCAAGCTTGTTGGGACTGTTCTTTTCGATACTCGATCAGTTTAGCAATACATCTCACTTTGTTACAAACGGTCAGCTTGTTTCGTTGCAACAGGCAGATGAGAAGTGGGAATTGCAAGGCGGAAATATTCCGAGTAAACTATTCTGCGGATTTGCCAACTGGCTAGGCCATCTTATTTCAGATGTATCTGGTTCATTATCCAGCGCTGCTAAAGGTAATCGTGGCACAGGTCTGCCATCCCCATTGTGGACATGGACCAATGATATTATTGCATTAAAACCCAAATTAGGACTTAATGTAACCGAAACAAACAAGGCTATGAATGAGCTAGCCCTGAACATATTCGAAAAAGGCTACGACACTCGATTCCAGACAGCTCAGGCCATACCGGTATTTTTGAATGAACTTCTTGTTCGACTCATTTATGCTATTCGTCGTCTGTTTAGATATTTTTCTGAAACACCAAAGGCAGAGCGATCCTTTGCACTTATGTGGAAGAAGTGCGAGCCATTCTCGAATGCTACGGTTAAGAGAATGCTGACTGTGGCACACGGTACATTCTGCTTGGTTGATGTCGGTGATGCAGTGATTAGATCGTTTATTGCTGGTGAAGGCACATTTAATGCCGTAGAATTTGTTTTGCGATTGAACATTGTCGGAGTCGGACGATTTGCTATATCTCTTTACGGAGAAACACGAAGAGCAATTTCCTATAATCATGCCAAGAAAGCATCTGAGTTTGCTTCAAAAGAAATCGTCATCGTTACCAATTACATAGAGGGACTGAAAATACTGGCTCGTCAGTACGATGATAGTCACCTGTTAGTGTTTGTCAGTGATTTTGAAAAAAGCGATGCTTATGTGGAGTCTTTTGGAAAATCGGCAAAATTAGCTGAATTGCGTAATGTTCCAACAAATAAAATTTTGAAAAGCAAGTCGGATATCGACAATTACTTTGGAGGAAAAAGAATTGGCTAAGAAGTTATCAAAGCTTCAAATGGCGCAGCAAAAAGCCAAGGCTGCTGCGAAGAAAACAAACCAAAAAATTAATGAGCTTGGCAAGCATACCAGCGCATTGTATACTTCCTTAACCACGATTCAGTCATTGTTTGACCGTATTCGTAATGTGCCTGAAGAAAATATGCTGAAGTATGAAAAGCTGAAAGCAATCAGAGTAAACTGGAAGCAGCAAGCAGAAAAAATTGAAATGGAATACAAGAAGGCTGAGGTAAAAGCTGCCGGTCAAGGTGCTGCTGGCGTTGGTGCCGGTGTAGCTGTTGTTGCCCTTGGGCCCACTGCGGCTATGGGTATAGCAACGACATTTGGTGTAGCTTCTACCGGAACAGCCATATCTGCTTTGAGTGGTGCTGCTGCCACAAATGCGGCATTAGCATGGTTAGGCGGTGGGGCTTTAACGGCTGGTGGCGGTGGCATGGCTGCAGGCAGTGCGCTTTTAGCACTTGCAGGACCTGTTGGTTGGGCAATCGCAGGCGTTTCTGTTGTTGCAAGTTGCTTGATGTTCTTTAAGGCCAAAAGTGATAAGGAAAGGCTGGAGAATGTCTACACACTTATTAGTAATCGAGACATAAAGTCGTACGAACTTGCTATTGTCGAATTGAGCGAGAGAATAAAGAGAATCGTGGATGAAGCAGGAAAATTGGCAGAAGCCATTGCTAAGATTGAAACCTTCGGAACAGACTATGCCAAGATGACCGAAGCTCAACAGTACGATTTAGGTGCATACGTCAATTTGATGGAAGCGTCCACCATGTTACTTGTTAATCCGATTCTGGGTCTCCAGCCTAAATATACAGAGCAGGATTTTGATAGACTGTGTTCAGCTGAAAGCGAATTGTTCAGACATTACTTCAAGGCACACAAGACTATGGTCATTTCTATGGCAAACTTGCTTTATAAAATCGAACTCGACGACAAAGACAAAAAGTTGCTGGCTAAATCTTTGAAGAAAAACAAAGAGTTCTTATCATCGGTGCAGATGACTAAAAAGGAATTTGATGCTGATGACATTACTATGATTGAGCGAGCTTTGAGCCATAGATACAAATACAGTACATACTAAAGAAACGCCTCAACACTGGATTTCCAGTGTTGAGGCGTTTTGAAACCCAAGGCATATATCAGTTGTAGATCAATTCGCTTATGACGATTTCTTCTGCACGGTTACGGATGCTGTTCATAGCTCTGACCCATGCCATTTGGTCTGTTACTTTCAAATTCTCTGTCACGCCCTCAGTAACCTTCATCTGACTGATAATGAGTTCCAGACGGCTCTGTGCCTGTTCATTCAAATCATCCAGATATGTCCACAACTCTCCTGTCAAGCAAAGGTCATCAAAGCGGATGGGATTGTGTTCTCTCAGATATTCTCTGTGCATTCGTCCAAAGCGACCGATAGGTCTTGTTTCCTCCGACAAGCGAATGTCGGGAATGTAATAGTCACCACAACGAATATAATTCAGTTCTTGCATCGTATGTTCCTTCAATTATAGGTTCAAAATAGTATTGATGACGAAAAAAGGCGATACATGGTTCTAAAAAACAAGTATCGCCAATTTTTCTTGTCGCACCCTGTACGGCAGCTACCCTATGTCAGTAATGTTCTCATACTGTCTTATTCGAAGCTACCTCGCGTCCTCTCCTTTAAGCTTTATAAATCTGTGGTCAGCTGATATGTCTTAACAAATTTCTCCGCATTATCCGCAGTTATCTCAACCATCACGCTCGGCTGCGCACTGCTCGCACTAAAAATGCTTATGCCATCAATAAGCCGTAGCTGCTCATTCTTCAGCAAGGTTCCCTGCACACTGATAACCGCTGTGCTGTAAAACTTTGCACCATAGCTGTTTGTCCCTGCTACATTGTCACTCTTATAATGCACCTTCTTCTCATCCCAAGTGTCATATTCAATAGCGGTATCATATGCGTAGATATCTGAAATTATAATATCTCTGTCAATGTATACAAAAAATTACTCACCATACAAATTACTACCAATAAAGATTTTACACATTTTTACCGTCCAACAGCTCCGCTACCTCCACCTCCAAGGCCTCTGCAATACTCAAAAGCACAGGCAGGCTTGGAATCCGCTTGCCGTTTTCTATTTTGCTCAGATATTGGGAAGAAATAGACACCTTAATAGCAAAATCTGTTTGGTTAATACCTTTTACCTGGCGATAATATCTGATTTTCGCACCCATTTTGCGATACACAAGCTCCGCCATATTATCTACCATCTAAAAACCCCCTTTATTATATTATGCCACCAAGAGTATTTTTTAGCTTAACTTCATAGGCTCATAATACCCTATTAGTTCAAGTTCTTCACCAGAACCTGTATATAGTTTAGACTATTTGACAAAAGAAATCCGTGCCAAGCATAGCACGTTTTTGCACCTGCAGGCACAAAAAAGAAGAACGCCTACGCGTCCTCTCCGAAAATCTTATGTTATAAAAAGGAATAATCCTTCACATCTGCAAAATAAATGTGAACGCCTTGACTTTATTATCTGCTCATATGATAATAATAGTGTGAGAAGAAATTGTTTATCTTTCAAGACTGCCGCGAAGGCAGCCGATTTACAGAAAGCGGTGATACCATGATTTTTAAATTTGAAGCACAAGCCCCCAAAATTGATGAAAAGGCCTATGCCTTTAATACTGCCACCCTGATTGGCAAGGTTGAGCTTAAAGAGTACGCCAGCGTTTGGCCCGGCGTTACTATCCGCGGCGACGTTAACCGCATCGAAGTTGGCCGCTACAGCAATATCCAGGACAACAGCGTGCTGCACGTTGCTGATAACTACGCCTGCATCGTCGGTGATTATGTAACTGTAGGCCACTGCGCTCTGCTGCATGCCTGCACCGTTGAAGACCACTGCCTCATCGGCATGCATTCTACCGTACTTGACGGCGCTGTAATTGGCCACGGCTCTATCGTTGCTGCCGGCGCCGTTGTAACCAAAGGCACCATCGTACCGCCGAATTCCCTGGTTGCCGGCATTCCTGCCAAGGTTATCAAAACCTTGGACGAAAAAGGCATTGCTGCAATCCACGCTCAGGCTCTGAAATACAAAACATTGTGGACCGAACGCTACGGCCTGCTGCCTGACAATGACGGCGAACGCTACCACGGCGAAAAAATCGTTTAAATTCCCCAAGCAAGGAAGCATGACAATGTCCTCTGATTAATCAGGTCACGCTTCGCTATAATGTGCAAAACAAAATCCCGTTACCAGGTACAGGCCTGTTAACGGGATTTTTTGCTGCAAGTATGCGCTTACGCTACTAACCAAGAAAGCCATCTCTGCAGTTCTTCAGAAGAACAGAGATGGCTTTAATTATTGAATAAAATTTTTATCAGTTACCTTCAACAGCAACTGCTTTTTTGGCCGGGCAAACAATTGCAGCAATAGCATAAGCAGCAATGCATACCAGCCATTCCATATAGATTACGTTCGGGAAAATGCGTACTGCCGGAGTAAGCTGCCACAGCACCAGCAGCACCAGGCCTGCCAGCAGCGTCCAGAAGCCTGCGGCCTTGGAAGCATACTGCGGGAAGAACAGCGCTACTATAACAATAACGCTGAAGGCAGCAGTCAGGGACAAACCGATCATAATCGTACCCAAAATGCTGGATACGCTCATAGCAAGTCCCAACGTAAGAATACCGCTGATAATAATGCAGGCACGTGTCATCAGCAGCTGACGCTCCTGGTCGCACTGCGGATTGATGAAGCGCTTATAGATATCGCTGGAGAACAGGGTACCGGCGCTAAGCAGCAGATTGCAGGCGGTAGATACATCTGCAGCCCACAGAGCTGCCAGCGTAACACCTGCTAACACCGGCTGCAGGCCTACGATAACCTGCGGCAGCGCCAGTGCAGCCTGCGCATCAGGATACATAGCCTTGGCAACAAGACCAAGGAAGGCAGCCAGAACGCCTACCGGCAGCATCAGAATGCCACCCCAGACGAAGCCCTTCTTAGCAGTTGCAGCGTCTTTAGCGCCTAAAGAAATCTGCAGAATACTTTGCAGAGAGAGATTTACGGTAATAAGGGTTACAACCCAGCTGGTGATGGTTACAGGGCCAACACCGTCAATGAAGCTGAACCAGGGCACATTAGCCGGCAAAGCAGCAGCCAGATGATCCATGCTGCCGATTTTTTTGAATTGAATAATCGTTGCCGCAAAAATGCCAACGTAAATCAGGATAATATTCAATACATTAGATAAGGATGCAGACCACATACCACCAATAAAGGTAATACCGATAAAGGTGATGGCACTGACAATCATACCGGTATGGAAATCAAAGATATCCGGCAGAATTGCGTGCAGAATACTGCCACCCGCAATATATTGCAGACTGATGATTACCAACTGAATAACAATCTGGCAGAAAACGCCCAAGATTACCGCGCCCTTGGTATGATGGCGTTCAATAAGCTCGGTGATAGTTGTAATGTTCTGTTCACGATATTTTTTAGCCATGAACAACCCCATAACAATCGCACCCAAAGCCCAGGCAATCGTATACCAGCCGGCACTCAGACCAACACGGAAGGCGTGCTCGGAAACACCGATAGTCGACGCACCGCCGACAGCCAGACCGATGATAGTAACACAAATCAAAGGCGCAGAAAGTCTGCGTCCCGCAAGAGCAAAGTTTTCGTTATTGCCTTCACTACGTTTTTTTGCATACCAACTGATAGCGAACAAAGCAACAATGTACAATATTAAGATGACTAAAGAAACAGGCACAAAAAATCCTCCTTTAAATTATACATGCCTGTTAAAGAAATACAACGTCATTGCTGGCAGTATCTCTATACTGCCTCACATCAGACCTAATCGTGCAGACTTCAACAACATATAATACAAAAACCATTTGTGCTGTCATTACAATTCCCCATCGCCCATACCGGCAAGCATCCCAATGCAGACCAAATATACGCCTCCTGATGCTTCCTTGCAAAGCAGCCACATATATATTAGCTAAATTATATCCCGCTAGGAAAAAACAGTCAAGATTTTTTCACAAAAAAGTATTGACAAAATAGCCTCTTGCAGTTAAAATAAATATTGTTGTTGGCCTCGTAGCTCAGCTGGATAGAGCGTTTGACTACGAATCAAAAGGTCGCAGGTTCGAGTCCTGCCGAGGTCACCATTTTGAAACTTACATCGCAAGAAATTGCGGTGTTTTTTTGTTTTTCTGATTAAAATAATCTTTTCTAAGAAAAAAGAACCGGTCACTAAAACCAGTTCTGCATAAAGAATATAAAGCATTGACGCCGAAAGCTGCCCCTGATACTGCTCACGCATTGTCAGGGGTATTTTCATGCGTTATATATAAATTTGAGTATGAGTAAAAATTACAGGCTGCGGATTTTTTTGCGCAGCGGCAGAATGCTTGCCGGGCTTACAGAAAGCTCGTCCATGCCCATGCGTACAAATTCCTTCGTCAGGCTCAAATCAGCGCCCAGCTCGCCACAGACGCCGCACCAGATGCCTGCTGCATGCGCTCCCTGCACCGTCATTTCAATCAGACGCAGAATTGCAGGATGGTGTGCATCAAAGAACGGCTCTAACCGCTGATTCTGGCGGTCTATCGCCAATGTGTACTGGCTCAAATCGTTCGTACCAATGCTGAAGAAATCAACCTCTTTCGCCAGCTCTGCACTAATCAGCGCTGCCGCCGGCGTTTCAATCATAATGCCTACTTCCATCTTCGAGTCAAAGGGTACGCCTGCATATTTCAGCTCTGCCTGCACCTCGCGCAGAATTTTGCGCGCCTTGCGCACCTCTTCTACGCTGATAATCATCGGGAACATCACTGCCAGCTTGCCATAAGCGGAAGCGCGGCAGATAGCACGCAGCTGCGTAACAAAAAGCTCCGGTCTTTCCAGACAGATACGGATTGCGCGATAACCCAGCGCCGGATTTTCCTCCTGCGGCAGCTCAAAGTAATCGGCCTGCTTATCGGCACCGATATCAAGTGTGCGGATAATTACGCGCTTGCCGGCCATTGCTTCCGCTGCCAGCTTATACTTTTCAAACTGCTGCTCCTCCGTCGGATAATCCTTGCTTTCCAGGTAAATGAATTCGCTGCGGAAAAGACCGATGCCCTCGGCATCGTTCGCCAGCACGCTGGCCAGGTCGCCAGTACCGCCGATATTGGCATAAACATGCACCTGCTGGCCACCGCCGGTTATGCTCTTTTTGCCCTTGAGCTCCTCCAACAGCTTTTTATGCTGTGCATCCTGCTCCATCTTTGCCTTGATGCGCTCCAGCGTTGCCTCATCAGGATCAACGAAAACCTCGCCGGTATAGCCGTCTACCGCTACCAGCTTGCCGTCATATTCCTCACCGATGCCGCTGCCTGTGTTGACAACCGCAGGAATACCAATCGTGCGCGCCAGAATTGCCGTGTGCGAATTTACACTGCCTGCTGCCGTCACAAAGCCCTGTACACGTGATTTATCAAGCTGCACAGTTTCGCTGGGTGCCAGGTCATCCGCTGCCAGAATATAGCGGCCGCTGCCGCTTTCCCAACTGCTGCCTGCATCACCCAGGCATCCCAACACCTTATTGGAAATATCCTTAACGTCTGCAGCACGCGCACGCATATAATCATCTTCCATCGAAGAAAAAATTTCAGCAAAGTTGGCTGCCGTTGTCTGCACTGCATATTCCGCATTAACCTGCTGTGTGCGGATAATGCCTTCAACTGACTCAATATAATCAAGGTCCTCCAGCATCATCTGATGGATTTCAAAAATAGCGGCATTATCCTTGCCTACATCTGCAACAGCCTTTTCATAAAGCTCTGCCAGCTTAGCAATAGCCTCCTGACGCGCTGTCTGAAAGCGTGCAACCTCAGCCTCGGCATCCTGAACCTTACGGCGTTTAACTGCTGCTGTATTACGATGCAGTACAGCCAAGGTTCCCAGCGTTACGCCGCCGCAAACGCCCTTACCCTTTAATGAAAGCATCTTATCACCTCGCGAAAATTATTTCTTACTGCGAAATTACAGATTAACCTTGAAGAAAGACTCCAAAGCTGCTGCTGCTGCATCCTCATCAGCACCGTCGCAGGTAACGGTAATCTCTTCGCCCTTTTTTACGCCCAGGGCCATAACGCCGAAGATACGCTTCAAATCACCTTTTTTAGCACCTTTGGCAATGGTGGTACTGCTGGCAAATTTGGCAGCCTCTTTAACGAGCAGTCCTGCCGGACGTGCATGGATGCCTGCTTCATCAGTAATAACATAAGTAAATTGTTTCATTTTTATTTCCTCCGTTTCGCTAATAACAATATTCTGCCGCTAAATCCTTAAAATCCTATTTTTGTTTTTATCTTTTTTCTCTATATATTATTCGTTCACGTTCTTTTTAACAAACCCCATAAGCACAGCTGCCAGCACACTGCCTGCTGCCAGAGCTGCAAAATACATCGGCCAGTTCTGCACTACGCCGAAAACAAATACACCGCCATGCGGTGCCGGAACGCTACAGCCAAAGGCCATGGACAAAGCACCGGCTACACCGCTGCCCAAAGCGCAGGTCGGAATTACACGCAACGGGTCACTTGCTGCAAAGGGAATAGCGCCTTCGGTAATAAAAGACAGGCCCATGATAAAGTTGGTCACACCGGACTGACGCTCCTTAGAAGTAAATTTACTCTTAAACAGCAGAGTGCTCAGTGCAATCGCCAGCGGCGGCACCATGCCGCCAATCATAACAGAAGCCATAATCTCACTGCTTACAGCGCTGCCGTCGGCAGCTGCCAAGGAAGCAGTACCGAATACATAAGCTGCCTTGTTCAGAGGACCGCCGAAATCGATGGACATCATAGCTCCCAATACAAAGCCCATCAGTACCTTACTGGTTGTGCTCATGCCTGCCAGCGCACCTGCCAGCCATTGGTTAAAGGCTGCAGTCGGCGGGTTGATAACGTAGGTCATCAAGATGCCCATAAGCAGCAGGCCGATAACAGGATACAGCAGAATCGGTTTCAGACCTTCCAAGCTGTCGGGCAGTACGCTGAATACCTTACGCAATGCCAAAATCAGATAACCGCCAATGAAGCCTGCAAACAGCGCGCCGAAGAAGCCGCTGCCGCCGGAGGCTGCCAAAAAGCCGCCCACGATACCAAGCATCAGTGCCGGACGCTCGCCGATACTCATTGCGATATAGCCTGCCAGAATCGGCATCATCATGCTGAACGCCAAACCGCCGATATTCTTGAAGAAGGCTGCCAGCGGCGTGCCGCTGCCAAACTTAGCTGTACCGGCAAATTCCATATCGAACATAAATGCCAGCGCGATAAGAATACCACCGCCGATTACAAACGGCAACATGTGCGAAACGCCATTCATCAGATGCTTATAAATTTGTCTCCCCAGACTTTCCTCAGCATCTGCCACATCACTAGTCGTCTCGCTGCCGCCCTTGCCTGCGTAAGCAGGAACATTACCGCTCAGAATTTCCTCGATAAGCTCCTTCGGCTTGTTGATACCGTCAGCTACCTTAACGAAGATAACCGGCTTGCCTGCAAAGCGCTCCACAGGCACGTTCTTGTCTGCAGCCACAATAATGCCTTCGGCTTCTTCTATCTCTGCCGCCGTCAGCTTATTTTTTATGCCGCCGCTGCCATTGGTTTCAACCTTCATTGCAACGCCCAGCTTACCGGCCATCTCCTGCAAAGCCTCTGCTGCCATATAGGTATGTGCAATACCTGTCGGGCAGGCAGTAACAGCCAGCACCTTGCGCTGCTTAGCAGGCTCTGCTGCCGGTGCTTCTGCTTCCTCGTCTTCAAATTTTTTGTTTTCGTATTTGTCTATAACTGCCAAAAATTTCTTAGCATCGCTGGCATTCAGCAGCTCACTGCGGAAATCATCATTCATCAGCAGCATGCTCAGATGGCTCAGCACATCAAGATGCACATTATCCTTCGTATCAGGTGCAGCAATCAGGAAGAACAGCTTCGCAGGCTCTCCGTCAAGACTGTCGAAATCAACGCCGTCCTTTACCAGCATAGCTGCCAGTCCCGGTGCCTTTACAGCACTTGTCTTGGCATGCGGAATGGCAATGCCTTCACCGATACCAGTGCTGCCCTCCTCCTCACGGCGCAGCACGCAGGCTCTGTATTCGTCCTTATCAAGCAGATTACCGCCTCTCTCCATAAGCGTAATCAAATGCTCCAGCGCTGCTGCCTTATCCTTAGGCTGCGCTTTAAGATCAATGCTTTCTACCTTCAGCAAATCAACTATTTTCATCTTATTTTTGCCCCTTCTTTTTTATTTATTAGTCACGCCCTGTAAAATAATTTTATCAATATCCTCACTTGTTGCCAGCCAATCCTTAAACGCGCTTGCGCTGCCTGCGGCTACGCCCAGGCGCAGCGCTTCCTCATAATCCTGCGTTTTAAGATAGCCTGCCAAAAAGCCGGCCACCATACTGTCGCCTGCGCCGACAGAGTTTACCAGTTTACCCTTCGGTGAAGCCATCATGTGCTGCCTGCCATTTTCGTCCAACAGTACAGCACCGTCCGCTCCACGCGAAACCAGCACATTACGTGCTCCCTGCTGCTGCAGCTTCAGCGCAGCAGCAAGAATATCCTCCTCATTCAGCAACGGTCCCCGGCCAAAGAACTCTCCTAATTCCTCATGGTTTGGTTTGATTAAAAACGGCTTATATTTCAGTACCTTGAGCAGCAAATCGCCAGTAGCATCTACCACAACCCGTGTGCAAGCAGGCTGCAGCAGCTCCAGAATCTGCTCATAAATATCATCCGGCAGCGAAGCTGGTATGCTTCCTGCCAAAACCAAAATATCATCCTGCGTCAGTCCCTGCAGCTTAGCAAAAAGCTTTTGCAGCTCCTCCTTGCTCAGCTGCGGTCCCTGACCGTTAAGTGCCGTTTCCGAGTCCGAAATAATCTTCGTATTAATGCGCGAGTAGCCTGCACCGACCTGAATAAAATCGCAACGGCAGCCTGCTTCCTGGAGCAAGCGTTCTATTTCTGTACCGCTAAAGCCGGCTGTAAAGCCCAAGGCTACCGATTGCAGCCCCAGATTTTGCAGCACCAGCGAAACATTGATTCCCTTACCACCCGGATATATATTTTCTGCTTGGGTGCGGTTAATCTCGCCTACCGCAAAATCATCAACCTTTACCACATAATCAAGTGAAGGGTTAAAGGTTACAGTGTAAATCAAAGCACAATCACCTCCGTATGCTGCTTATAGGAGTTAACATTCAGAGCCTCCTGCGCAGCCGTAATAATCACGCCCTTAGACAACGGGGCGAAGGACACGCTCGACAGTGCCTCGAACTTGCTGGCATCTGCAAGCACATAGCATTTATGACAATGCTCCATCGCCACGCGCTTATTCATGGCCTCCTCGATATCAGGAGTTGTGAAGCCCTCTTCCACAGTAATGCCGTTCGTTCCGAAAAAGCCCTTGCTGAAATTGTAATGCTGCAGGGAAGCTACTGCCTCCGTGCCGATTACCGCATCAGTTGTTGCCTTCACGCGCCCTGCAAGCAGCAGTGTTTTCAGACCGCGCTGCGCCAGCTTCTGCGCCAGCGTAATACCATTCGTCACGTAAACAGCATCCTTTTCCGTCAGGTAGGTTGCCAGCTGCTCTGTTGTAGAGCCTGCATCAAGAAAAACAAAATCGTTCGGACGCACCAGCGTTGCCGCATACGCAGCGATCGTGCGCTTGTCTTCAATATTACGACTGTATTTTTCCTGCATATTGCGCTCCTGCACAGGCTCCGCCTCGCGCACGGCAGTCGCACCGCCATGCACCTTGCGTACCTTGCCCAAGCTGTCCAGCTGTACCAAATCTCGGCGGATAGTGGACTCAGAGGTTTCCAGAAGCCTTGCCAGCTCCGGTACTGTCGCCGCACCGTCACGCGTGACAATGCGAGTGATTTCTTCAAATCTTTCTTGCGTTAACATGAGCATCTCTCCTCTTGCAGATATTATATAACCATTTTCACGCAAAATCAATCATTTTTGAGCAAAAAACTGCATTTTTTGAATTTTTTTGCAGATTACCTTCAGTAACCTTCACCGCATACAAAAAAGGATGCCTCTCCCAAATCAGAGAAGCATCCGTTATAAATTACTATTTATATAGTTTTAAAAGTAATACATAAATGCATCAGTTTATTTTACCAATGCACGCATTTCATCCGCAGTCAGAGTAAAGTATTCCTTTACGGTGTAAAGCTCACGGCGGCCGCGGCAATCAGCAAACAAAGCAACATCAACATCAGGAATATTTTCCATTGCTTCCTCTAAGCTCTTGCCGTTTTTGGCATAAGCCTCAAAGCGCAGGACAAATTTTTCGCCGGTACCTGCAGGAACCAGCATTGCTTCAAAATAATCGTCATCACGCAGATAGCCCTCACGGTTAACCTTGCCACGCAGCAGCACGTCGCCATACTGCTCCTGCGGCAGATAAATACGCATATAAGCATCCAGAATCGTACCTTCCTGCTTGCCTACGTTATCAAAAGGTACCTCTAAGGAAAAATCAATTCTATCGGCATATACCTTTTCCAAAACAGCCTTGGTTCGCTGCTTTGCCAGCAGACGCATTACAGCATCACCCTGCATGGAAATATATACACCTACAATTATAACGCCTAAAATCAACAGTCCTACAAGGACTCCCACAATCGTCATCAGCATCTTGCTTCCCCCTTACGCCTTATGATAATCCTTGATAATGCAGATTGGTGTTTTTTCACTGCCGTTGCCAAAGGGATTATCAATGAGGATTTCCGCAACCTTATCCGGATCAACGCCCTTAGACCAGCCAAGCACTGCAGAGCGCTTCAAATCGTTAACGTCGGCAATAGCAGCGCCATAGCAGCCGCAAGCCTTGGTAATAGCTTCGGCAACCTTTTCCGGTTCTGCCGGACCATAAACAATATGCTTGTCATACGGAGGCATTGTGCCGGTAACATCGTCAATCAGGCGAGCCTGTTTGCCTGCCATACGGTAGAAGGTACCGCTTACGCCTACGCATTTAGCCGCAAAGCCGCAGATTACTGCCCACAGAACACGTGCACCGCCCTCTGCGTCAATCAGGGATTGCATGCTGTACCAGCTGCTGATACTGCCCTTGGCCGGGAACAGATGCGACAGCACCTTAGCCAGCGGTCCCGGATGAAACTCCTCACAGCGCATTGCTCTGCCTTGGGTAATAGCAACTACGCTTTCGGCAGTGCAGACAACATCATTGGGGCCGATTTTATCCTTGGCATATTCCAGAATAGCATCACAGATATCATCGTGATGAGTCAAAATTCTTGTCGGCACAGGAACAATCTTATATTTTTCCATACTCTCACATCTCCTCCGCAGCCTTATCCGCTGCATATACCTTCTGAATTTTATCATACCATTCAGGCTTCAAACGAACAATGTGGCCTTCGTTATCGGTAAACACATTGCGCGTATGGCCTTCAACCGCCACAGCGCCGTCGCGCAGACGGATAACAGTATAATCAAATTCCATTTTTGCTTTATTAAAGGCACTCATTTTTACCTGCACTTCAAAATCATCATCAAAGGTACAGGAATTTTTATACTTGGCGCGTACCTCGGTAATCGGGAAAATAACGCCGTCAGCCATCAGCTCGCCCAGGGAAATACCGCAGGCACGCAGATATGCTACACGTCCCATTTCAAACCAGCGCAGGTAATTGGCATGATGCACAACACCCATCATATCAGTTTCAACAAAACGCACCTTATCTCGTATTGTAATCATAAAATCTCCTTTTCATATTCAAGGCTTCCTGCAGATAACAGGCTTACAATCAATTTATTATTATAGCACTTTTAGCGCCAAGTGCCTAACAAATCTTATAAATTAGATAAATTTTTCTCTGCCAGCAGGCGCTTAACCTTTTCAGCCAGCAAAGCATAAAGTACGGAAAACAGCGGTACGCAGACAATCATACCGGCAACACCGCCAATGCTTGCTCCAATCGTCACCGCTGCCAACACCCACAGCTCCGAAAGACCTACAGCCTTACCCACAATCTTAGGATAAAGCAAATCAGCTTCGATGCGCTGCAGCACAATGTATAATATGATAAAATACCAGATTTTTTCCGGCGCGGCCACCAGTATTAAAAAGCAGCCGATAAGAGCACTGATTAAGGTACCGAGAATCGGTATCAGGCTCAGCACAGCCACCAGCAGCGAAATGACCGTCGCATATGGGAAGCCGCAAAGCGTCATACCGACGAAATACATCACGCCCAAAAGCAGCGCCACTACCAGCTGTCCGCCCACAAAACCGCGGAAAATCTGCTCTGATGTCTGCAATACATGCAGAATATAAGCAGCGCGCTCCTTCGAGCAAAAGGCAAAAATTACGCATTTAAAGTTGCGCGCAAGATGATGCTTTTCCAGCAGACAATAGATTGCTACGACAAAACCGATAACACAGCTTGCAAGCACCTCCAGAACGGAAGCCGTTGCCAAAAACGTCTGCTCCAGCAAAAGACGCTTATTGTTCTGCAGATAATTGAGCATCGTCTGATAAACCTCTTTAGCCTGCGCCTGTACCACAGCCAGCTCGTCTGCCGAGAAGGAAAGCTCCTGCGCCTTCTGCTGCAGATAAATATTCAGCTTAGCCAACGCCGGCGGCAGCATCTTGACGAGCATTTTCATGCTGGCATGCAGCTCGGGCACAATCGTCAGCACAAAGAAGGCCAAAAAGCCGATAATGATTGCAAGGCTCAAAAGCAAACACACTGGACGCTCAAAACGCGATACCACGCTCTGCTTAAAAATTCTGCGCCAATATTGCTCCAGTTTTTTCATCAGCACGTTGACGATAAAAGCCATACAACCGCCAATGACAAACGGAAGAAGGATATCATATAAGCTGCCCAGCAAATGTAGGCTGACGCTGTAATTCCACAACGCCCAGATAAGTACAATTGCAAAGGCTAGCAGACAATAAGGATTTCTTTCTTTCATAAGCAACCTCTATTCAAAGCGCATGTCCAAGGTAATACATGCTTATTAAATTAATAATATTATTGTAACATATAAGCGCGCACAAGACAAAAAAGAAGGCTTTTCTTTGCATAAGTTTCACATCTGTGGTATAATTCCATTGTAGTTTTTGCGCCTGTAGCTCAGTGGATAGAGCAATGGTCTCCGGAACCGTGTGCGGAGGTTCGATTCCTCTCAGGCGCACCAAAAAGAAAAGTACCCTTTCCAATTGTTTGGGAAGGGATTTTTTTATGTACTGATATTATCGACCGGTTTTATATTCCTCTATATTCACTTTTCTGCAAACATATGTTAAAATTAATTAGTGCTACCACAGCGGTAGGCGGTTGCTCTCCTCGGAGGGCTTTGCGGCTCTCCTATTGCAAGAATCCATGTCTTTATGGAAATCTACAAGAAAGAGGGTGGCGCCGATGAATATTCTTGAAGTCCTCGCTTTATTAGGCTTCGGTTTGGCTTGTGTCAAATTCGGCTATGAACTCGGTAAAAACGCAAAAAAATAACCGCCCCGTCCTAGGAAAACGAGCGGTTATTTTTAACTAACATTTTCTAAGGGCAACCGTCTATCGGTAGCACTTTTTCTATATTTATTATACTATATCCAACAACTAAAGACAAGCAGTTTATAACTCTGAATCTCGTTACAATACAAGCTTGCTATTTCTCCGGAACCGTGTGCGGAGGTTTGCTCCCTTTCAAGAATGCCGACTCAGTAAAAAAATAACCGCCCAGTCTGCAAACTTGCGGTTATTTTTTAACTACATGATTTAAAAGGCAACCGTCTATCGGTAGCACTTTTTCTATGTTTATTATACTATATCCGGCAGCTAAATACCAGTAGTTTATAGCTTTGAAATTCGTTACATAACAAACATACTATTTCTCCGGAACCGTGTGCGGAGGTTCGATTCCTCTCAGGCGCACCAAAAAGAAAAGTACCGCTAAGGCTTTTTGAAGGCTTTAGCGGTTTTTTGATGCTCACTTTCAGTTTAGCTTGCTCAAATAATTTTTCAGGCCACGCGCACGGTTACCAACTGCTTCGCTGATACGTGTAACGCGCTCTTTATCCAGATAAGGACTTGTCGACAAGGTATTCCGTACTATCTCAGCGCAAGCATCAATTCCATTGATATCAATAAGGCACTCTTTAACTAAGGCAAGCTGCTTTTTCTGCGTATCTTTAAATGGCATAGCAGGTAATTCTGTTCCTATTTCGCTATTTAATGATTCGCACCACAGGCTTGTACCATTATCAAACAACGGTGCAGGACCTAGGAACTTCAAAGAATTAGCATCACGGATAAAACCGAAATTACCATAATGCCTGTCGCTGTTCTCTATCAGGTAATCAAGGCAAAGCATCTGCTGTAAATAGCCTGCAACATCAGGTATTTGCAAATAGTCACAGCATCTGAGGAAGTGTCCGTAAACAGAATCGTTATTCGACTTGGGAAGAATATCCTTAACAAAATAAGCAGGAACAAATTCTGTTTCCGTAGTAATAAAATTAGGACACAGACACAGCGGACGGTTATCCTCTATAATCAGCTCATAGGGAACATGCTTAATCGTCAGAGCCTCCGCTACATTAGCGGCAGCAATTTCATTATACGGCTGCTGCAACAGCGGCACCGAGCCTGCTTTGGCAAGATACGTGACGCCGTTGATTTTCACCCACTTTTTCTTTAACCAGCCATTGCTTGAAGCATCCGGCGTGAACGGATTTATTGCAGGCCTGGAGGATTCCTTTTGAAAAAACGCTTCCCCTAACTCCTTGGAAAAATCGTTGGTGAAAAAGTTTACCTCCTGCCATGTAAGCTCACTGCCGACAGGCTTCAGCCAATATTGATCAGACAGACTCAACCCCAAGCTGCGCTTGCTCAAAACAGCAGAAGATTCCACATCATACAAATGCAGGATATAGCGCAATCCGTCGCGACTTGCAGGAATAATACGGCTACGCCACCACTGATTTAATTTGTCTGCGAGCTTATTAAAATCATCAGTAAAAATACCTACAGGAAAGGCTTCTGGATTGTATATCTGCAGGACTTCAGTTATATAGCCTGCTGCGGACATCGTTATCTTAACCAAAGGAATATTTTTATTCATAATTATATACTTATCCATGCTTTTCCCTCCTTCAGTATTTTTTATATTATACCGCAAGCAGCATTTTTTTGAAAGAAAATTATAACCGCCCGCATCTCCACTTCACCTGAGATACGGGCGGTCAGTTTTATTTTTGAAGATTAATTTGTTTTAATTAGAAGCTCCAATTTACATTGGCCATCCATTTATTAGCCTTTACACTGTCACCCTTCTGATATTCATAGCCTAAGCCATAAGTAACATTAGCTTTTTCAGCTTCAACAACAAAGCGGCCAATATAGCTACCATTATCAGCTACATCATAGCCAAAGCCATCGCTTGCACCGTTCAGGCTTACGGTCTGCGTTGCATCACGGTCGCCCATGTTCCATACATAGCCAACTTCCGCAATAGGACGAATTGTCCAGCCGCCAGCTTTTACATCAGCGCTGTATTTTACGCCTACAGGCAGCAGCCACAGGTTCATATCATCGCCATCATAAGCCATGCCAATGCTATTGGTGTAGTTACCGGTGCCAAGGTGCATGTAACGGATACCAGCATACGGAACGAACTTGCCTACGCCAGCTTTTACGCTCTTTTCAGCACGTACACCAATGCTGAAAGCATCAGATTTAGCATCAGCAGTCAAAGCAGTATCGCTGTTACGTTGAGTAATATCGTTCTTACCATGCAGATAGCTGATATCGCCAATTACAGCGCTATCTTCATTCTGAATACCGCCATAAATGCTTGCACCATAGTAGGTCGCATCATTTTCAGTTCTAGCTGCCAGAGTATTTCCCTTAACGCTGCCATCAACATAGCTCAGTGCTGCACCGATGGTTGCTTTGCCATTCTTATACAGGTCTGCGCCAACTACAATGCCGTTATAATTTACATCATACTTGCTGTCTGCGCCAGCAACTGCTAAACCATCAATGTTTTCTTTGCTATGGATATATTTTGCCCAAATATCGCTATCATGCTCTTTTTCATTAGTCAAGGACATATGCTCGCTAATAGCATCAGTAAACAAGTTGCTTGCTGCATAAGTGCCATGCTCAACACCTGCCAGCTCACTCAGAGCAGCTGCACTATTGAATGCACTTACTTGGGTAGCGGTATCTGCATTTACATGCTCATCAGCAGCCTTGGCTACAAAATCAGCAGCAGCACCGCCGACAAGAACTGCCGCATCATATACATCACCAGCTATAACTGCATCACCATAAGCAGCTTTTACAGACTGGGAAGTAGTAGTTACAGTATTAGCATCTGTATCAACAGTGAATTTCAGCAGTTTATTATTGCTGAGGATATTGTCAACATTCCAGTTAGCGACAGTACCATCGATAATTTTATAGGTTTTATCCTTTTCTGCGTTATCAATATAGAGTTTGGAATTAGCTGAAATATCAGCAGTAGCTACGCCAGTAATAGCAGCTTGAGTAGCGCTAATCTTAGACGCATTTACCATCAGCATAGAATTATCTGCAAATTTCACAGAACCATTAGCAGGTACAGTAGTAGGTGCAGTGGTCAAAGAACCATCAACAGTGATAGAACCATTGGCTACATCAACAGTAGAATCAACATAAGCACCAGCTGTTACTCCGCTATTGCTCCATGTTTCCCCACTTCTTGCGAAAGCTGCATCAGCAGCTGCTAAATCAGCACCAAAGGAAAGCTTGGAATTCTGACCGGCTACATAGGCACCATTCAAGCCACTGGTTACATCTTTTACTGCCAAACCACTAGCACCTTCAATACCTGTGGAAATGTTCCATGCAGAATCAAGGAAAATCATGCTGCCATTCAAATCTGCTGTTTCAACAGTGAGCTTGCCTGCACCATTGTTATTGCCAATAGCCAAGCTTGCACCAGCTACAGCATTTAATTTATTTGCATTTACAGCGCCAAGAAGTTGACTATTACCAGTAACGTTCAAATCCGCTGTTTTTAATGCGCCCTTATTTACATTAATATTTGCATCATTCAGAGATACGCTATCAGTAATTTCCGTTTGACCGCTAATATTAAAATGACTGTCTTTGTTAACAACAACGTCACCATTAAGCTTATAATTTGTATTTTCGGTTGCCAATGCATTACCAATGTTCAGTTTGCCAGTTGCTTTAGCAGTACCAGCTTCATCAGTACCAACAACTACTTTAACGTTTGCATCTGCACCAGCAACAGTAATTACACTGCCACCCTGACTGCCACCAAGAGTTACTTCTTTATCATTGGTAATTACTACACCATTGCTGCCTGCACCAAGGTCAAGCTTACCAACAGCAAAGCCATTTTCGACCTGATCTTTAACATTAACGCCTGCAATATCTTTGCCTGCTAAGGAAGAATCCTTACTACCAACCAAAAGGTTGTTATCAGCCTTAGCAGTAACCTTGTCAAGCTCAGTATCGCTACCAAATTTATCAGCTGCTTCACCTACTGAGATTTCAGTTTTTACTTCGCCGGTTTCTTCTTTAACCAGCTCGCCGCTCATAGTCAGCTTGGTTGCACCTTGCTTTTTCAATTCAGCTTGCGCAGAATCTGTATAAGACTGAGTATATTTAGCATCATTCAAAATCAGGCTGCCGCCTTTAAAATCAATACCTTCATTAGTAATTGCACCGGATTCTTTTTGATTTGCGGATGCGGCGTTAGCATAAATCTGGTCAGACATGGTGGAAATTACGCCGTTTTTGTCGAGGACAATGCCTTTGGCATCAGTATTAATTGTTCCATCCTCAGTCTCAATACCGAACATCTTTCTCCTTAATTCATTTTCCTTCAGCGTACCGCCGTTGATATAAATTTTGCTGCCATTGTAAGCAACGATGGATTCGCCAACAGTATAAACATTAGCAGCTGTGCCATCTAAAACAATTACTGAACCTTTGTCAACTTTATCTTTGCACCAAGCCCAAATGCCTTCAACGGTATTAATGCTGGAGTTTTTGATAGTTACCGTTGCACCATCTTTTGCAAGCGTTGCAGATTTTATATCTACGCCATCTGCTTCAATGCTGGAATTTTC
>OGOQ01000601.1_pt1 | contig 34453 bp, 45 predicted proteins | sample 1552691 | NCBI WGS metagenome assembly OGOQ01 (sample SAMEA2580209, study PRJEB22360) | human gut metagenome | biome: human gut; feature: human-associated habitat; material: faeces | place: Denmark | collected 2008/2010
TGAAGTCAGCCCCTGCCGGTCAGGGGCCGGGGAGCCGTGCCCGCGACAGACAGCTGCTCCCGGCCTCAGCCTCTCCGGCTCGTTTTCAAAAAATTCATGAACCGTTCACGAGGCAAACATAGATGAGGCCATCCGGGAGTAGTATACTTCCAAAAGTATAGACGAGATCGTCTGTAAAATCCTCAGGCAGTAGCCGCCGCGGGTTGCAAACCTGACGGCGTGTGTCCGGTCCCATACCGGCGCGGAATTGGTCGGACGTCAAAATGGCCTGTCCGTCCGGACGTTTTCCCGCTGCCCGCCCGGGTGTCTCCCTGGTTCCGGGTTTTGGCAGGGCCGGGGGGTTTTGGATCAGGCAGAAGGAGGATATGTAGCATGACGCAGAAAGAGCGCCAGGAACGCAGCAGAAAAGAGATTTATCAGGCCGCCCTGGAGGAGTTCGGGACCTACGGCTACGACAAGGTCAACATGGAGCGGATCTGTGGGAACCACGGGATCTCCAAGGGCATGATGTACCACTACTACTCCAATAAGGACGAGTTGTTTTTACTGTGCGTCGAACGCACTTTCCAGGAGCTCAGGGCCCATGTGGAACGGGATATGGCCCATCTGTCAGGGGAGGATACGGCAGCCGCAGTCAAAGATTTCTTCATGATCCGGGAGTGCTTTTTCCAGCTTCATCCCCAGCAAAAGCTCGTTTTTGAAAGCGCCATGCTCCGTCCGCCCAAACATCTGGCCGCGCAAATTCAGGCCCTGCGCGCACCGATGCGGCGCTTGAATCAGGAATTTATCGAGGGGCTCATAGACAAAATGCCGCTGCGGCCGGATTTGAAGCCTGAAATGGTGACCCGCTATTTGGAAACCATCGAGTCTCTTTTCCAGAATATGATTGTGAGTTATCAGGGCGGACATCCCGCGCAGGATTTCCATGCCATGCTGGAAACCGCAGGCGAACTGCTGAATATGGTCCTATTTGGGATTCTTCGCCACGCAGATCCGGCATGATCTCCGGTTCGGTGGATAACGTGATCTCTGCCGCGGGACTCCCCTATCTCTTTGGAATGCGGCTGCTGTACCCGGGCTTCAGCAAACTTGTCAGCTCCTTTAATCTGAAGCGGCCGGAGGGACCAGGCCGGGGCCGGTGCACCGCCTTGGTTCTTCTATTGGCAGCGGGCGGATTTTTCCCGGTCTGCGCCCCTCTCCGGGCCGTCCGCACCTCAGCATCCTCAGCGGGAGCCTGCTGATCTTTCAGGATGCGGCCTCGATCCTGCGCGCCTGCTTCTCCGGCCGGTTCTGGCGGCAAAACAGCAATTGATGATACCACAAGGAGGATTTATATGCTGAAATTACTTCGTAACCTACGGCGGCAGGAGTGGGCCATGGCCGCCGTGTGCGCAGTGCTCATCCTGGGGCAGATTTATTTCGATCTGGCGCTGCCCGACTACATGAGCAGCCTGACCGTTCTGATTAAAACGCCGGGGAGCACCCTGTCGGACATCCTGCATACCGGCCTGGAAATGCTGGGCTGCACCCTGGCCAGCGCGGTGCTGTGCGTCATCTGCGGCTATCTGACCGCCAAGGTGGCTGCCGGGTTCAGCTTTTCCATCCGGGAAGCGGTGTTTCATAAGATCGCAGACTTCGGCCAGCAGGAGATGATGACCTTCTCCGTCCCCAGCCTCATCAACCGCACCACCAACGACATCACCCAGGTGCAGATGCTGACGGCCATGGGCCTGCAGATCCTAATCAAGTCCCCCGTCATGGCAGTGTGGGCCATCATCAAAATCGTGGGCAAGAGTTGGACCCTCTCCGCTATCACCGCCGGATTTGTGGCCGCCCTGCTGGTGATGATGGCGGTCATCATCGGCGTGGTGGTGCCCCGGTTCCGCCGGGTGCAAAAGCTCACCGACCATATCAACCTGGTGGCCCGGGAGAACTTGAACGGTATCAATGTTGTCCACGCCTACAACGCTGAGGACTACCAGAACGCCAAGTTCTGGAAGGGCAACGAGGAACTGATGCGCACGCAGTTGTTCAACCAGCGGGCCTTTGCCTTCCTGATGCCCGGCGTCACCCTGGCCATGAACGCATTGTCTCTGGTGATCTACTGGGTGGGTGCCTCCATCGTGAACGCCGTCCCTGCCGCGGACACCGCCGCACGGCTGGCCGCCTTCAGCGACATCGTGGTGTTCGGCACCTACGCCACCTACGTCATCATGTCCATTATGATGATGGTCATGATTATCATGATGCTCCCGGCGGCCCAGGTGTCCGCCCAGCGGATCAATGAGGTGTTGGAGACCCGGAACAGCCTGACTCAGGGCGCCCGCATCGATGCCCTGGAAACCGGTACTGTGGAGTTCCGGGACGTCTCCTTCCACTATCCCTCCTCGGACAAGAATGTCCTGGAGCACATCACCTTCCAGGCCAAGCGGGGGGAGACCGTGGCCTTTATCGGCGCCACCGGCAGCGGCAAGACCACTCTGGTCAGCCTGGCCGCCCGGTTCTATGATGCCACGGAGGGCACTGTGCTGGTGGACGGGGTGGACGTTCGGGACTACACCTTCGACGCCCTGTATGACCGCATCGGCTATGTAACTCAGAAGGCCATCCTGTTCTCCGGAGACGTCCGCGGCAACGTGCTGTTCGGCGCCAGCCGGGGCAAGGATTCCGATGCGGACGTTCAAAAGGCTCTGGAGCTGGCCCAGGCCAGCGAGTTTGTGGACAGGATGCCCGGAGGCATCCATGCCCCCATCGCCGAGGGAGGCACCAACGTATCCGGCGGCCAGAAGCAGCGGCTCTCCATCGCCCGGGCCCTGGCGAGGCGCCCGGAGATCCTGGTGTTCGACGACTCCTTCTCCGCCCTGGACTACCGGACGGATACCAGGCTCCGTGCCGGCCTGGACCGGGAGCTGAAGGATACCACTCGACTGATCGTGGCTCAACGGATCGGCACCATCCGGAACGCGGACAAGATCATCGTTCTGGACGAGGGGAGGATGGTGGGGATGGGTACCCACGAGGAACTGATGCAAACCTGCCCGATCTACCAGGAGATCGCCCGGTCCCAGCTCTCCCAGGAAGAGCTGGGGGCTTAAGGAGGAAACCAAGATGCCAAAGATGATGCAGAACAGAATGTGCGCGCCGGGAAAGAGCAGGCGCGGCATCGGCGGTGTGCTCAGAGAACTGTTCACCTATTCCAACAAATTGAAAGCGCCCTCTGTTGCGGCCTTTTGCTTCGCCGTGGCCGGCGCAGTGCTGACCATCATCGGCCCCAGCCTGCTCAGTCGGATCACGGACCTCATCTCCGACGCCCTGGACGGGGAGATCGATCTGGCCGCCATCGGCCGCACCGGCGTAATCCTGCTGGTGATCTACGGCTTCAGTGCCGTCTTTACCTATGTGGAGCACTTCATCATGGCTACGGTCACCCTGGAGCTGTCCCGGGATATGCGGCAGGACCTGTCCCGAAAAATCAACCGGGTGCCCATGAGCTACTTCAGCAAGGTGTCTTATGGTGACATCCTCAGCCGCATCACCAACGACGTAAGTACTCTGCAGCAGGCCCTGGCCAACAGCCTGCCCTCCATGATCAGCGCAGTGGCCCAATTCCTCGGCTGTCTGGTGATGATGTTTGTCACTGAGTGGCGTATGGCGCTGGCAGCCATTGCCGTCACGGCACTGGGCTTCCTCATCATGGCTGCGGTGATGCTCCGGTCCCAGAAGTACTTCACCGCCCGGCAGGAGAACCTGAGCACCCTGAACGGCTATATTGAGGAGATGTACTCCGGCCACGACGTGGTGCGCCTCTCCCGGGCCAACGAGCAGGTAAAAGAGACCTTCGGCGGGATGAATGCCGTTCTGTACAACGCAGAGTGGCGCAGCCAGTTCCTCTCCGGCATCATGCAGCCCCTGATGACTATCATCGGCAACCTGGGCTATGTGGCGGTCTGCGTCCTGGGTTCCGCCCTGGCCATGAGCGGAGAGATCTCCTTCGGCGTCATTGTTGCGTTCATCCTCTATGTGCGGCTGTTCACCTCTCCCCTGAGCACCCTGGCCCAGGGCATGACCCAGATGCAGACGGCGGCAGCCGCCGGCGACCACGTCTTCGACTTTCTCCACGAGAAAGAGCTGCCCGATGAGACCGGCAAGCGCCCCGAACTCTCTCCTGTGCAGGGCGAAGTCGAATTTGAACACGTCCGATTCAGCTATCCGAATCATCCGGATAAGATCATCATCAAGGACTTCTCTGCCCATATTCAGCCGGGGCAGAAGGTGGCTATTGTGGGTCCCACCGGAGCGGGCAAGACCACGATGGTCAATCTGCTGATGCGCTTCTTTGAGATCAACAGCGGAAACATCAAAATCGACGGCGTGCCCACCTCTGAAATGACCCGGGAGGGCGTCCACGACCTGTTCAGCATGGTACTCCAGGACACCTGGCTGTTTGAGGGGACTGTCCGGGAAAATCTGGTCTACAACAAGACCGGGGTCACGGACCAGCAGCTGGAGGAGGCCTGCCGGGCCTGCGGCATCTATCACTTCATCGAAACCCTGCCCCACGGCTTTGATACCGTGCTGGATGACAGCATTGCCATTTCCTCCGGGCAGAAGCAGCTGCTCACCATCGCCCGGGCCATGATTCAGGGCAATCCCATGCTGATTCTGGACGAGGCCACCTCCTCGGTGGATACCCGCACAGAGCTCATCACCCAGCAGGCCATGGACCGGCTGACGGAGCACCGCACCAGCTTTGTCATCGCCCACCGGCTGTCCACCATCAAAAACGCCGACCTGATTCTGGTGCTGAAGGATGGCGATATCATCGAGCAAGGCACGCACAAGGAACTCCTGGCCAAAGGCGGCTTCTACGCTGACCTGTACAACAGCCAGTTTGAAAAGGCCTCGTGATCCCAGGAAGAGGGGGGCGGCTGCGATTTGGACAGTATGGAAAATCAGACTCCGCCGTGCTGAAGCGAAAAGAACAGCTCCCGCTTTTCAAGCCATTCCTTTGAAAAGCGGGAGCTGTTTCCCTTTCCGGAGAGCCTGGTTTGCTTTGGAGGCAGGGCTCCTTCCACCCGGGCCCCCCAATGATCGGCATTGCAGCAGGAGCCCCCGTCCATCCCTCCCAGGATTTGTCAAATCCGTTCCAGCTTCGCCCGGAAGGATATCTTTCGGGGCGTCTCCATCTCATCGAACTGTACCACATGAGCACCCTTGTCCATGTCCACATCCAGCACCGTACCGGAGCCGAACAGAATATGCTTCACCCGCTGCCCCACGGAGAATGCCATGTTCCCGTCGGTCTCCGGCAGATAGGTCTGGCTGTGGCCGATATAGTCCCGGGCCGCCCGGATCAAGCCCTCCTCCGGCGGCCGGGTGAAGGCCAGGAGATTGCGGTCGATGTCCAGAAGAAAGCGGGAGGGATACCGGGGGGTGCCGTCGAAGTTCCGTCCGTCTGCCTCGGAGATGTACAGTCCCTTCTCCGCCCGTGTCAGCGCCACAAACGCCAGCCGCCGCTCCTCCTCCATGGCCTGCTGCGTCCGCACCTTCCGGGAGGGGAAGATCCCCTCATTCATGCCGCAGAGGAACACATAGGGAAATTCCAGGCCCTTGGCGGCGTGAACGGTCATCAGCCTCACCTTGTCTCCCTGCTCCGCCGTGTCGGCATTGGTGAACAGAGCCACATGGGCCAGATAGTGCTCCAGGGTGACCTCCTCCCCGCAGGTGGTCTCGTACTCATATACCGACTGCTTCAGCTCCGCCAGATTGTCCAGCCGTTCCTGGCTGCCCTCGGTGCGGAGCATCTTCTCGTAGCCGCTCTCATTGAGGAGGGCCGAAAGCACCTCGGACACCGGTCTCCCCCCATATCCGGCGGCAAAGGACTCTATCAGGCCGACAAACCTTCCGGCGCCTGTTCCTTTGAAAAGTGGGTCCTCCAGATTGTCCTGCAGCGCCTGATACAGGGAGCGGCCCTGCCTCTCTGCGTACTCCTGCAAAAATGCCATCCGCCGCTTCCCAAGATTCCGCTTGGGGACGTTGACGATCCGCCGGAAGGAAAGGTCGTCCTTGTAGGCAATCATCCGCAAGTACGAGAGGGCGTCCTTGATTTCCATACGGTCAAAGAACTGGACGCCGCTGTAAATCGTATAGGGGATCTTCTCTCCCAGCAGGACTTCCTCCACCGCCCGGGTCACATAGTGGGCCCGGTAGAGCACCGTCATGTCCCGGTATGGCGTGCCCGCCTCGTGAAGCTCCTTCATCTCCCCCGCTATCCATTCGGCCTCCGCCTCCTGGGTCTGCGCGAAGTGGCAGATGACCGGACTGCCGGAGGGCAGCGTGGGCTGCAATTCCTTTTTGATACGAGTCCGGTTCTTGTCGATCAGGGAATTCGCGGCAGAGAGAATCTCCGGCGCAGAGCGGTAGTTCTCCATCATTAGAATCGTTTTTGTCCCCGGAAACTTCTTGTCAAAGTCCAGCAGGTACTTCACGTCGGCGCCCCGCCAGGTGTAGATGGTCTGGTCCGGGTCTCCCACGATGAAGAGGTTCTTGTGGTAACCGCACAGAACCTCCATCAGCTCGTACTGAAGCTGGTCGATATCCTGGAACTCGTCGATCATGATGTACTCCAGCCGCTGCTGCCACTTGAGCCGAATGTCAGGATGCTGCTGGAAAATATACAGGGAGAACTTGATCAGGTCGTTATAATCCAGTCCGAAACACTTCTTCTCCTGATACAGATAGCCGTAGAAAATGATGTCTGCCGGGGTGTCCGCCTGGTCATACTTCTCCTTCAGCGTGTCCAGAGGCATGGCGATCATATCCAGATAGTAGTCCGGACGCTTGAACAGCTTCTGCATCTCGACCATGTCCCGGGCTGCGGAGAAGGTCATATCCCGCAGCGTCAATCCCCGCTCCTCGTAGATGATTTGGAGCATAGCGTCGATGTCCGCGTTGTCCAGCACCAGAAAGCTTTTGGGATACTGGACGGCGTAGCTGTCCTCCTGGAGCACGGAGACGCAGAAACCGTGGAAGGTGTTGATATAGCCCGTGTCATTGTCGCCGGTGAGGATGTGGATGCGCTGGCGCATCTCATTTGCGGATTTGTTGGTGAAGGTGACGCAGAGGATATTTCCCGGCAGGATGCCCAGCTCGTTCACCAGAAAGGCAAAACGATGGGAGAGCGCCCTTGTCTTGCCGGAGCCGGCTCCGGCAATGACACGGACAAATCCTTCGGTTTCGGTCACAGCCTGGCGCTGGGCAGCGTTGAGGCCGGAGAGCAAATCGGTCATCGTGGCGTCCTCCCTGTCGAACATCTGTTTCTCCCATTATATCAGAACCCGCAGATGTTCTCAACCTCTTCTGAAAAATCCATCAGATCTCCTATGGCTGAGGTTTGGCATACGAAGAACAGGGAAGAAGGATGCAGACATTCAAATTAACCGCAGGTATAGGGAGTCCTTGTGCCGCAAATCACACTTATTTCAGGCCAAGTTCACAAATCATATCTTCTGCCTTAGAAAATTCTTTTGTGGACCATATTTCAGTGGCATAACAGGGATTTGACCTCTATCATTTCAATGTTTTGTACTTTGCCGGCAGCATAAGTGCTTAATACAAGAAAGTATGAACCCCTTGCAATGCAAGGGGTTCATACTTAAAATAACCCTGCCTGACCCAAAATAGCGCCAAGCATTCGCCCAAATCAGGCAGGGTCATTCATTTTGGCGCAGCGGGAGGGATTCGAACCCTCGTGCGATTGCTCGCAAACTGATTTCGAGTCAGCCCCGTTATGACCACTTCGATACCGCTGCATATCTAGTTGTGAGAACGCAAATCAGGATAACTGTGAGCATTTTGTTAGCGTTTTTCCGAAGCGCCGCTCACACCCGCGCCCGGAAGCCCTTGGGAGACATAGCCTTTTGGCTGTTAGCACGTCCCGCCGACGTAGCGATTTCAAGTCAAGCTCGTTGTGACCACTTCGATGCCACTCTGTACAGTTCCGTCCTGCGAGACGGGAAGCGGTTTTATTATGGCATATTTTCGGGAAAGTTTCAAGGAAAACCTTTTAACTTTTCGTTCGTTTCTCTTCGCCCCGCTTTTAACCACCGGGCGGAACTCTGGACGTGCTGCCCGGATAGAATGGGCCTGAGATATTTGACAGGAGGGATCGCCTTGCGTCCAACAGTGTTTCTCTGGGGCCTGCCGGGCCAGTACATCAATTACGAGCGTGCGCTGGAGATAGCAGGTGGACGGCCCCTGGCCTCTCCGGATCTGCGGGATGCGGTGCGGTGTGCCGCCCTGTTGTTGCCCGGCGGCGGCGATATGGAGCCCCGGCGCTACGGCCAGGCAAACACCGCCAGCCGGGGGCTGGAGCCAGAGCGGGACGCGGGAGAGCTGTTCCTGCTGGAGCAGTTCATTATGGAGAAAAAGCCTGTTCTGGGAATTTGCCGGGGACTGCAGGTGCTGAACGTGTTTTTCGGAGGCACACTGATCCAGGACCTGCCCGGCCACAGCCAGGCGGCGGGTCGGGACCGGCTCCACCGGGTACGGACAGCCCCCTCTCCCCTGCAGGACCTTTTCGGAGAGACCTTGGTGGTGAACAGCGCCCATCATCAGGCGGCAGACCGGCTGGGGCAGGGACTGCGGGCGGTCCAATGGGCCATAGACGGCACGGTGGAGGCGGTCATCCACCAGTCCCTGCCGGTGTGGGGTGTCCAGTGGCACCCGGAGCGGCTGGCCGGCCCCTTATCCCTGTCCGGAGCCGCAGATGGAGGGTGCCTTTTCACCGCCTGGCTGGCGCTGGCTGGTGGCACAGGACAATCTTAGAAAAAAATTGCGGGTTTCCGCTTGACAGATGGGCTTGTCCATGGTAATATATCTAAGCTGACGATTTCCACGGAGGGCAGACGCAGGTGTAGCACAATGGTCAGGGCACCAGCCTTCCAAGCTGGGGATGCGAGTTCGATTCTCGTCACCTGCTCCAATCAAATTCGCGCCAGTAGCTCAGCTGGATAGAGCAACTGCCTTCTAAGCAGTAGGCCAGGGGTTCGAGTCCCTTCTGGCGTACCAACTCCTTCCGGGGCGGTCGGTCAGCACGCATCCTGTTTAGGATCTCGATATGTGGTGGGTGTAGCTCAGTTGGTTAGAGCACCGGATTGTGGTTCCGGGTGTCGTGGGTTCGAGTCCCATCTCCCACCCCACAAAAGAGGGGATCGGGGTCACCCCGGTCCCCTGTTTTCCTTTCCATTGGGGCGTCGCCAAGTGGTAAGGCAAGGGACTTTGACTCCCTCATCCGCTGGTTCGAGTCCAGCCGTCCCAGCCAAGACTTTCCAGCCCGCCCGCATTGGACGGCCGAAATAGAATACCATGTGATCCGTTAGCTCAGCAGGCAGAGCAACTGCCTTTTAAGCAGTGGGTCCGGGGTTCGAATCCCCGACGGGTCACCAAAACAGGAAGCCTCGTAGCCGTAACGGTTGCGAGGTTTTTCTTTGTGCCACAGTGCTTTTAGCCGTTTTCAGTTTTCTGAAAAATATCACTGTTCGTTATATGTCTTAACACAAAATCATATAAATTTACATACAATTACAGATGAAATTACAGATGAAATCCGCCCCCATTTCTGAGGGCGGAAATTTTTATAGGGACCGTATTTTTCGCATTACCCCGTTATACACACGGGGATTAGCAACCTGGAGCGTGTCCATCAAGTCATCCATAATGCCCCATACCTGCTCCTCGTTTCTCCCTTCAACCTCGCGGAGAAATTCGCTGTCTCCGTATCTCCCGACCTCTACAGGTATTTCAGCCGGAGCCGCAGAATAGGCTTGCTCATAGGTACGACTTTGCATTTCCGGTTCTTGCTTCTTCATCTGGTTCTTGATGGTGTACAAGGTTGCTAATTTAGCGTATGCGGGATAGCTGCTCTCTCCGTACTCCAGACGAGCAATCTCAATGTCGATCTCTTTGGGGTCTAGCATAGGGGGCACCCCCTATCAATCCCGACCCAGTTCGGACATAAAGCGGCGAATGGCGTCGCGCTCCCTCTCAGTAGTAGCGTTATCCATCATCTCCTGAGCCTGCTCCATCATAGCCTCTTTGGAGTCGTGGCGGCTGTATCCACCCATGCGCCCATCCCGGCTATAGCCACCACGCCCGTCCCTGGAGTAGTGCCCCCGGACATAGTGTTTTCCACGATTTGCATAGCTAGAGCCGCGTCCATAAGACGCACCTTCATAGTCGCCAGCTTCGGAGTATCCCCCATCCTCCTCCAGTGCGCAGATCTTGTCAATGTTCTTGATGGTATCAGTCAGCTTGTGGACCAGCTCCAGGTCACCGGCCCCCATCTCGGGCTTGCGGGCAATCTCGTCCAGTTCGTCCTGGAGTTTGTCTTTCAGTTCATAGAGTGCTTTCATGTTGTTCTCTCCTTTCAGGCCACACGCTCAACAATAAAATTACTGTTGGCTACCAGAATAGGCTGTGTGCTGGTGTTCTTTGCGGCGACAGTGACGCAGCAGCCGCGAGGGACATCTACCACAGCGGCAACATAGATATTGAAGAAATCCTCTGCGGCAGCCGGGGTGATGGTAGCGGTGGAAGCATTCAGCGCCTCACCATTGATAGAGATCGCTGCCGTGATGGCCTCCACGGTCCCGCCAGTAGGGACAGCAATATTTGCTCCAAAGGAGACTTTGAATTTTGCCCGGCACTGGTTCGTGAGCCCGCGAAGAGTCACCAGCCCAGCGCCTTCTCGATGCACAATGCAGGGCTTGCCTGTGTTGGCCTCCTCAGTAAAAGGCACGTTCTGACCAGCGGCAACGGTTACGATTGCGCTGTTGCTGTATTCAGCCATAAACTTCATTCCTTTCAAAAAGATAGCGGCGAGGCTGTTGCCCCGCCGCATGGTTCAAAATCGGCACGGGGCCGAACATTCCGGTCATGCCGGAAAGTTGATGTATTGGGTTTTAGCAGCCGCAGCCGCAGGGGTTGCAGCCACATCCGGCATAAGGATTGGGCACCTGATAGGCCGGGACAGGCATGGGATTGATTCGGCGGATCAGCTCGGCAGTCTGCGCTTCCTGGTTGGCGGTGAAGAAAGCGTTCTGAGCCGCCTGAGAAGCCTGGAACTTCAGGCTCTGGTTTTCAGCCGTCAGAGTAGCGATCTTGTCCTGGGTCAGGAAGTCCAGGATCGCTCTGCTGTTGGCGTTGGCGTTGTCGATGATGTCCCGCGTGCTGGACTGGATGGTGTTGGGGGTATCGCAAGCCTGAGTAGCCATGTTGTAATTCACGCCATCAACTGCCCGCTGGGTCTGGCAGCAGCAATCCTGCAGCTGATACCCCAGATTACAGATGGAATTATCAACACTGTGGAAACCGTTGCTCACGGCATCCCGGATGGAGGTCTGGCCGTTCTGGAGACCGTTCAGGGCGAAGCCCTCGTTGATGTCGGCCCTGGTGGCCCAACCCTGACCAGAGGGAGAACCCAGGCCATTGCCGGAGTTACCACCCCAGCCGCCGCTATAGCCGCCCCAGCCGAACATGCCGAAGATCAGGAACAGGATGATCCAGGAGGCCCAATCGCCGCCCCAGCCGCCGAAACCGCCGTTTCCGCCCTGATAGGCAGGAGTCACGGGCATGGTCATCACAGCGCCGTCAGAAGAAAGACTCATTGTGTTATCTCCTTTGTAGATTTATTTTCAAAACCCGGCCGGGATTTTGATTAAATGGTTTGAAATGGTTTAATAAATGGTTTGGAAATGGTAAGTACACTTTGCAAATTCACTTCACATTCTGCGGAAAGTGAAGTTCACTTCTTCACTTCCCAAACATTCCCCGCATCCCTTCAAACACACCTGACATCTGCTGGGCCTGCTTTTGGACCTGGTTGAGCTGGTCCTGAGTAATGCGGCCAGAGGATACCATCTCTTGTATCATGGCGTTGGGGTCTTTGCCCCGCATCTGCTGCATGAAGGATTGAAACTGCTGCATCATGTTGGGCTGTCTGTTGCCGCCCATTGCCTGGAAAAAGGGGTTCATTCCGCATCCTCCTTTGTGGTTGTTTTCTTTGTGGTTCTGACAGGCATCTCCTTTACCACTGTTAGCTCATTCAGACGAGCCTCCAGAGCTTCCACGCGGGATAGTGGTGCATACTCTACTACAGGAGGCTGTGAAGCCTGCACAGGCTTTTGAGTGCGCTCCACAAGATCATAGACTTTGATGGACGGCTTGCCAGAAGCGTCTGCTTGCTTGAGATAGATGGTGGGAGCGTTGCTGTCCCAAAGCGCCACAGCACTGTTGGGGGCCACCAGATAGGCCATTGCCTCCGCTTCCCCGCTCACCCATACCATGCTTTGCCCACCAGTCTGCGCCTGCTGGGGCTGTACCTGCGGAATCTGCTGGGGAATGGGCTGATACTGTGCCCCACGAAGCTGTGCAAGCTGATCCGCCATAGGCGGCTGATAATACGGCTGATAGCCGGGCATATATTGATATGGCACTAACATCAATCCTCCATCCAGTAATACAACACGGTCTTTCCGCCGCTGTTCCAAGTATCTACGATGCGCCCGTCAAAGACGCAGACAATATGAGTGTCCAATGCTAGCAGATAGACGCCATAGGGATGCTGATGAGCGAACTCCTGCACAGTTATATCCTCGTACTCTGGTAGATAGCGCCGCCAGCCTTTACGACGGAGATATTTGCCCCAAACAGGATTTCCTGACGGCATATCTGCGGCAAGGTAGCCCTCCCAGCATAGTCCCCAATAGGTGGTGTCCCAATCCTGATCTAGGGCAACGGAAATTGCCCTGACGGTGCAATCGCCTACGTTCTTTCCGTCTCTATTGGCGTTGTAATATTCAAACGTACTGTTTCCTGTCATCGTACAAAAGCTCATTCTGTCGGATAAACCGTTCCAATCCGGAGAAGTCTCCCTCCGCCGCATACTTCTCGCAGGTGTCTCTTGCTGTGGACTCCGTGAAGCCGCAGGCCACCAGCCGGGCCACCAATTCAGCACCATTCAAAATCAAATCAAACACGTCCTTATCAGTGAAATCAGGAGGCCGCAAGGAGGGCGGCGACGTGTACCAGCCCTTGATCCTCACGTCCTCCTATTGATATTGTCGCATAAAAAAACTTCCGCTGGGTGGCATCTATGTGGGAGATATGAGGGGAGTGTGTATTATGTATGCTGGTATCTGAAGAATTTTGCAAAAATGTGTTTACAAATCCCTTTCTAAATCATATAATAAGGGAGCAGAAAGTATCATGTCTTTCTGCTTAGACTAAGACGGGGCCCGTATGGCTTTCGAGCCAGCGGGCCCCTTAGACATTTACTGGAGGGATAAAATATGGGAAGGGCAATGGTCTTTATTGATTTTGAAAACTTCAATATCGCTATGATGAATTATTATCGCAAAATCGAGGAACCTACTGCCAGATTAGATTATAATAAGTTCCCACAGAAAATTGTCAGCCTTCTTCCAGGGAACCATACCCTTGAAAAAACTTTCTTGTGTGCCCCAAAGCCAGATGAATTTCTTATGCAGGATGAGCGCAGGAAAAATACATATAACTGGATAAATGGGTTGAAAAATCAAAAATATTTTACCGTAATCGAAGGGCAGCATATCGCTCGGAAGGTTTATGGGAAGGAAATGGATATTCATGACAAGTCAACTTATTATGTAGAGGAAAAAGGAACCGACACCAACATGGGGGTTCATTTAATAGCAAAAGGCTTTTTAAATGCGTATGATGTTGCTGTTATTGTGAGCGGAGATAGCGATTATATTCCGGCGCTTGAAATTCTGAATACTATCGGGAAAATAACTGTTGTTGTGGGTGTAAATGGGCAAAATATGACTAAACTCAAAAATTGTTCTGATGATGTGCTTATCTTAGATAAAGCCTTTTTCGACGAATGCCTACGAGTATAAAAGATAGGAGCCGGGTCAATCCCCGGCTCCCTTATTTTTGTAAAGCTGTTTTGCTACATCCTTAACCCTCTGGAATATATACTTTTCGTGATCGCTAACTGTGCTACGATACCAGCCCAATTCTGCCGCTACATCAATTTGATTCCACTTATCGATGATACGCCGCCTTGCGATCAGTTCATCGTCTGTATAGAGTGCTGCCTCTTCAATAGCTCTTTCCAGCTGAGAGCGCAAGAGTTTATCCAGCGGATCAGGCAGTTTCACTCTTGCGCTCACAGTCTCACGTCCTTCCTCTTATTTCATCAGCTCCCAAAGCCGATGCAACATCGTGCACATCTGCTGCCGGGTAACGGGCTGGGAGAGCATCAGGTCTCCATCGCTATTGCCCGTCAGGATGCCGTTTGCAATGGCCCATTCCACGCCCTCCTTGTGGGCGCCGCTGGGTGTATTGTCCACGATCTTGACCTCCAGTCTCTTCTTGAACTCTGCCCACTTCTGGGCGTTCACCAAGTACGACGGGCAGTGCTTCCCAGTCACATCAAAGTGACGGTACACGTTCTCAATTGGGATGTCGTACTTTTCCATCAGTGCCCGGCCCAGGGCGGCAGCGTTGGCAAGAGTTGCTTCGCTGGCCTGATAGACACCGTTCCGGATGGTGTCGCACATCTCAATGCTGATGGAGTTGGTGTTGGTGATAACACCGTACATGGTGCCGCCGCCAGTCTTGTCAGCATTGGCGTACTTGCTGCCGCCGACGGACCACGCAATCTTCAGCTCGGGGACGGACCGATACACCGTTGTATCGTCCACAAAGTAGTGGGCGCTGGCCTTGACGATGTTGTTCTGAAAATACTTTGCGTTGTTTGCCGCCCTGTCCCCGTCATTTCCGGTGTAGTGGTACACTAGATACCGGATTTGGCTGGCGTTCCGGGAACCGCCATAGTTCTCGGAGTTCGCCAGCTGCTCCTTTATCGTGTAGCTCATTTACTGTCACTTCCCAGCTGCTTGATTACCTGGTTGGCTCCGGTAGCAGCCAGACCGCTCACAATGCCCACAGCCGCCGCGGTGATGTAGTCCGTGGCTGGGAAGTCAGGTATGAGGAACATACCTACCACACCCAGCACAGCACCGCAGACACCGCAAATGATGGGGATGAACTTGCTGTCCAGAGGGGACGCTTTCACGCCCTGCCCAATCAGCAGGCAGATGACGGTGATAGCCGCCACTCCGGTGATGCCAAGAGAGGAAATATCCATATCAGACCTCCCGATTACACTCGGATGGCCTTGACGGCATAACCGTCTGCATCATAGGTCACATCAAACTTTCCGCGCTTGGTATTCTGGCGAACCACTTGTCCGGCAAGCGCCTGATTTCGGCCCATGTCTACTTTGTCCGGAAGAGGCTCCTTTTCCTCGCCGGGAAGGAATCCCTCCGTCATCTCTGCCTCGGTCCATCCGCCATCGGGGTTCTTTTCGGGGTTCAGGGAGAATCCGGCGCCAGCCTCAACCAGCAGCTTGTTGGCATCCTCCGCAGTAATCTTGCCGCTCTTGAAGTCATTGATGATGTTATTGATGGTCTTGTTCATGATTGGTAGCTCCTTTCAAATATCCGGCTTGACCGCCGGTTTCTAATGATGTAAGATGTTATTGCCCGTTGTGCAGACGTGTGCTGTTTTGATAGCGCTCCCTCCGCGTTAAGTCGCAATGGACGGAGACAACGAATACTACGGGCTTGCGGCGCTCCTTCGGGGGCGTCGCTTTCTTATAATCCGATACGAGCCAGGACAAAGGCAATTACCGCCGCCAGAACCGCCCACACGGACTTGTCCACGATGGCCTCCCACCGCTTTTTCGGCTTGGCCTGCTCGGCCTCCTGCCATGCGATCAGCCGGTCCAGCTTCTCCATGATATTGTCGTACTGCTCATTCCGGGCGGCCTCCGCCTTTTCCAGTTCCCGCATCCGGTCAAAGAGTTCTTTGTGGGTGCTGCGGGACGCCTCCCGCCATTCCGACATCTGCTTTTCCAGCATATTGGCTTTCTGGAGGCCCAGACAATCCCTCTGCGGGTCCAGGATGCACTTCTCGTCCATTTTACTCTGCCGCCTCCGCAGTCAGCATCTTACTGAGGGCGCTGTATTCCTCCGGGGTCAGCCTATCGGCGGCGAGATACACGTCCATCTTCTCCTGAAGGCCCTCGGTCCGCCCCCGGTCAATCAGCAGCTTGCAAAGATTGTATACAGTTGTCATGGTCCTGCTCCTTCCTTGTCATACAGTAGTTGTGGTGAGTTCCAGCATACACAGGCGTTCCTCATGGTCTGCCAGCATATCAAGAGTAATGTCCTCGGCTCCAGGTTCCGGCTCCGGCCGTCCATCATCCTCCACGGTAATCTGCCCTTGATACGCCTCCGTCTGGGCGATGGCGTAAGAAGCCTCCGTGTAAGGCATCGTAACACCGGAGAGCACCGTCTCGATGTCCGGCTCCTCAGGGGTGCCGTGGTTGATCTCTGTCGCCAGCTGGTATTTGATAATTTTCATGGCACCCTCCTTAATCCGTGGTTTTGGTGTACTTCATGACAACGATAGCACTGGCGTTAGATAAATCAGTGGAGATGTAAATTGTATCGTTATTGAGGTACAGCTTAGTATAAGTGCTATTCCCAATTAAATTGATGCCAGTTGGATAGTAATTTCCGTAAAATTCAAAACATGCTTCTATATCTGCTACGCCGTGCTCCACAGATTTATTAGAACGGTCAGGCAATCTTCCCAAGTCTACCGTTTTGACATACACCGGCTTGCTGTTGTACCGCTCCGTGGTGCGGTACTCGACGCCCAACTGCATGGGGGGATTGACCCACTCCCAAGGACTCCATACCCCGTTTGTGCAAACGCGCCGAAGTTCGAACGCCAGATCGGTTACATTAAAGGACACCTGGACTGTTTGGGGATTACTGTTCCGAGTAAGCACTAACATCACGTTGCTATATTCTGCGCTTTCTGGTCCATTGAGCGTAGACGCATCAAGATAATACCAGCCGGATTCCAACGCATTATTGGCATCGTCAATGTGGCGCGGATTTGACGTTCCCAACCCGAACCCCGCAGGCGCCTTATTAGACAAAGCCGCCGCAACACCTCCAGACTGGACAGGTTTCGTACTGTCTTCTGTTGGTGCAGCATCCGTCGGGACTGATAACCTAGTTGTGGAGCCGCTTTGAGACAACTCGATATTGTTTCCTGCCTCAATAATTAAGGCATTTACACCATTAATAGTAGCTGCTGGTCCAGCAGGCCCTTGGATACCCTGTGCGCCCTGCGGTCCAGGTTCCCCTTGTGCTCCCTGTGGGCCTACAACCTGGCCCAAATCAATCTGCGGCATGACACAGCCCTCCTTTAAGCAATATTTAGGTAGAGATGCCCGTCCTCTCCAATCTCAAAGTCGGGCGCGGAATCTCCGGTATAGTACAAGATCAAATGCCCATTTTCGTCTATGTTGAAAGCATATTGCCCTTCAGCCGCAACAGCTACGCCGCTGGGGCCTTGAGGGCCGGGCGGACCCTGAATTCCCTGCTGGCCTTGTGGTCCAGGCTCCCCCTGTTTGCCTCGCGGAATCCCGAAAGCAATGTGGAAAGATTCTGCAACCGCTTTTTTGGTGGCTGTGGCGTTGCTTTCAGGCGGTAAAGTTTCTGCCGATACGGTCATATTCTCAATGGCGTTTTTGGCGGTCTCAGCGGCATCTTTCGCGTTTTCCGCGCCTGTCCTTGCTTCCTCTGCCGCTTCTTTGGCTACGTCAGCTCCCTGTTTTGCAAGCTGCGCTTCTTCTGCCGCTTTTTGAGCCGCCGAAACTGACTCTGCAGCCGCAGCTTGCGCAAACTTTTTGATTAGCTCTCCCTTGATACTACGCGCCTGTGATTGTTGCTCTACAACTAGCAGGCTATCATTATCAAGTTGGGAAGCTACGGGAAGAGAACCTATCGTTTTGTCAGCCATGCTTCTTCTCCGTTTCCTCCGGAGCGGATAGTTCCACCACGCGGCGCAGTTTAGCTCTAATAGCTGCAATGGCATCCACGGCGTCTCCGCTAACAGTCAGTGAGGACAAGATTGCATAGGCACCGGATGCCTCTTCATGGATTTTGGTCAAATCAGCCATTCAATTTTTCCTCCAAATCTTTAATCTTTTTTTCGAGTTGATGGATTTTAGCAATCGCCATAATCTGAATCTCCCCATAGCGCAGAGTATAAAGACCGTCCGGCCGTTCCTCGCCAGGCGGCTCCGTGCAAAGCGCCGCGAAGTCGCTCTCCGGGATACCTTCGTCCGCCAGGGCCTCCTGCACTTCCTGGGCGATCAGGCCCAGGTGGCGGCGTTTGTGCCCATCATAGACAAAGGTGCAGGGCTTCAGCCGGTCAAATACACCCAGGTATTTCTCTACGTCATATTGCTTTTCTGTTTTCAGCCGCGCGTCGGAGGTTGTGGCTGGCTCCCCGTTGATGAATACCGTGTCCCCGGTGATGGAGACCTGCGTCGCGGTGCACACCACCGTGGAAACGCCGTCATATCCCATCCGGGCGCCATTGGTGGTGCAGATCACCACCGCCGCCTCGTTGCTGCTGGCGATGGCAATGCCCGCCGTGGAGCTCCCCGAAGCCGTCATGCCGGACATATATCCGATATATCCGCCGAATGAACTTCCACCGGATGTTCGGTACACATCCATTTTGCCGCCCAGGTGGATGTAATTGGCGCTAACTTGGCCAGTCCGAATACAATCGCCAGAAATCAAAGTGGTGCCAGACGAAAGATCACTCTCGAAAACGATATCTCCTGTAAATCTGATAGTTTTAGAAGCCACGGTAATCCCGTTAATCTCTAAACTAATCCTGGAAGATGCTGTACTATTGGAAACTTCTAGGGTGATAGAATCTATGGTCTGTTGGATTTGGGATATTTGGTTATCCAATCCCTGCACTGTGCTGGTGATGCTATCCAGTTTGATATCAATGGACGCGGAAAGCCCGTCAATTTCGTTTTTGACTTCCAGCCGGATTTCCTCGGCTGTTTTGGTGATTAGGGAGTGGGTGTGGGCGAGCTGTCGGTTTGTTTCACGGCGTTCTTTGGATTCATAAGGGTATTCATCGTCAATTTCGTCCGATTCAGGGGCGGAAATGGTTGGAGCACAGGCTCGGTCAAATAAGTTGTTGATAGAGGCGATTACCGAATAATATCCGCCTACCGTCACCGCGTCCCCGATTTCTGCTGCAGGATCCAAAAGTGCATCCGTCGCTGTATAAGGCTGATATGTTTTCCCGCTGATAGCGGCCAGGATACTGTTCGCCATCTCCTGCGTGCCCCATGGGCAGGTTACTTCGATAGCCCGGCCGGTATCGTCTCCAGCGGTATAGTAATGGTCGCTGTCTACGGACAAGTTGACTCTGCTGATGTTGGCGGGTATGTCTCCTGTCTCTAGCTCCCCGACGTGGGGCCCCAAAAAAAATTTGTCAGACAAGGATTCTGTCACCCCCAAACGTGATTGCAAAGCCGTTTTCCTCAACCAGATAATACGTTTCTGGAGGAATGTCGCCATACTTCACTAGCAGCAATTTCCCTTCATCGGTGATAATCCAATTCCCGGCGTTGGATACGGCGATATAGCCCAGTACCTCCCGCATGGTCAAGTCACCGTTTTCGTCCACGGGATAATCCACAGGGAATGATGTTGTCAGAACCGTTCTAGGGTCTACCTCTACCCCCATCCGGTAGGCAATATCTTCTGCCGCTTCCTGCTGTGACATGGGCCAGTTTTCAGTATCATAATCGGAGTTGAGCCATACCGACTCTGCTTTCAACATAGCGTCATATCCAGTAATAGTCAGGCTTCCCGTTCGCTTGTCTTTCGTCCTAGTGGAGATAAAAAATACGCCTTTTTCCAACCATTCGGACCGCTGTTCCCCCAAGGCCAACCGAACAAAAACTTTTATTTGAGCCTGTCTCGGGATAGCTCCGGTCGGTAGTATTTCAAGGTCAATCTGCCGGGCGGCGCAATTTCCGATTCCGGGAGCAGTAAAAAGTCCACCGGATGTCCGGACAGAGACAATGTTTTCCTGTCCATACTCCACCCCTGCAATGTTCAGTTTGGTTTCCTTATAGTGGTTCGGGTTGGATAGTATTTCTTTATAGAGATCGCTTGTAAGCTGCATCAGTTTGCCCTCATTTGGATTTCTCCGCCCTTGTAGTACCGCTTTCCGTTCACGGATTTCAGGCCAAACTCCGCCTCAAGGTTGTTGGTGATGCGCATAGACCTTGTAATATCTGCTGCACTATATGGGTCGGTAAAAGTAACCGTCTGTGTCTGTTCTGCCAGCGCATCGTAAACAGACGAGGCCAAGTCATCGTCAAGGGGCAAAAGAGAGAAATCCACGATTGCTCTTTTCGGTGCAGAAAATGGATGCTCCACATTGTCAAGTGTTGTAATGATCTTCTGGTAGGAAACCTCCCACGTCACTTTATAGGTGGATAGCTTGGAGGATAAGTCCAGAGTCCCGATTTTGAATGTAACATTCATATCATCACCTACGTTCCGTAAGCCCGCTGTTTATTGCGGCTATACTGATAAGCAGTTTCGCCGATAACTTTACCGTCAAGGACCGACTGCACCGTGATTGTAAAGTTCTGACCCATTGTGGCCGCTATGTTATTAAATGCATTGGATAATCCAGACTGCGACCGGCCCAACATGGAAGAGGAGTAGTCAACATTAGCGGTTCCGAAATTCAAGCCATTCTCAATGTCGCGCCGAATATGACTATACTCATTGTCCCAGCCATCCCCTAGTCCAAGGGCCATGTTTTTGCCCATGTCTGCAAAGACCGTGGACGGGGAGTGGATGCCAAGCAATCCCTTTACTCCATCGACAATCCCGGAGAAAAATCCTGTTACTTTGTTTTTAATCCAGGTTGCCATGTTCTGGATGCCTTCCCAAATTCCCTGCACAATGTTTTCACCGATATCTACAATACTTCCCATTAGATTTCCAATACCGTTCACAATGGCAGAGATAATCTGTGGCAATACAGCAACCAACTGTGGGATAGCAGATACAATGCCGGATGCAAGGTTTACAAGCACGCTAATTCCGGCGTTCACAATGGCTGGGAGATTATCTGCTATAAACCCAGTAATGGCGGAGATAACCTGCGGCAGAGACGAAACAAGAGACGAAATGGAGTTTATAATTCCATCTTGCAGAGAAGTCAAAATCTGAACGCCCATGTCCAAGATAGATGGGAGATTTTCTGCGATGAAATTCAGGATTCCTTCTATGATCTGCGGCAATCTGGAAATTAAATCCGGAATTCCGGTTTCGATTCCACTTGTGAACATAGAGAGCAGCTGTGTGCCTGCTGTTGCCAACTGCGGCCCAGCGGAAACAATGCTTGTGTATAGGGCAGAAACAATTTCCGGAACAGACGCCGCCAGTTGGGGAAGAGCGCTGATAATGCCCGCCACCAGACCCACAAGAAGCTGCGCCCCGGCGCTGATAAGCGATGGTAAAACTGTGGAAATCATTTCAGGAAGCGTCTGAGCAATTATTGTGCCCATATCTGCAATAACTTGCCCAATTCCGCCCAAAATTATTTTTACTCTTGGAAGAATATTACTTAGCGCAGTTTCGACAGTGTCCGCAAATTCATATGTAAGGCTTCCTAGGTCTCCGTTATCATTTGCAATGCCGACAAGCAGATTATCCCACGCTGCTCTCATCATCCCGACAGAGCCTTCAATGGTTGTTGCGGCCTCTTTAGCAGTAGTGCCAGTGATTCCCATGTTCTCTTGCACCGCATGGATAGCAGTAATCACATCGGAGAATTTAGATGGGTCTAATGCCTGTCCGGTCAATTCCTCTGCATCCGCAACCAGGCGTTCCAGTTCGGACTTTGTGCCACCGTACCCCAGTTTCAGGTTGTCCAGCATAGCGTAGTTTCCGCGCATGAGGGATTGGTAAGTCTGCTGGATGCTCTCAATGTCCGTGCCCATCTTGTTAGCATTGTCAGACATATCCATGATGGCCTGATTGGCGTACTCAGCCGCCGCCTGTGTATCCCCGCCCAGAGATTGGATCAGAGAGGCGGAAAACGCTGTCGCCTGCTCCATGTATGTGTTTGCAGATACGCCAGCAGTTTTATATGCGTTCGACGCATATTGCTGGATCGTATCGGACGCATCCTTAAACAGAGTATCTACGCCGCCCACAAGCTGCTCATACTCCGCATACTGGTCAATAGAGGATTTTGTGAGTGCCGCTACTCCAGAAGCAGCCGCAGTCAAAGCCGCTGCGCCTACCTTTGCTGCCGTAGACAGGCCGTTTTTCAGTTTGTCAGCAAACGACTCTGTATTTCTGCTGGCTTCGTCTAGGTTATCATCATAATCACTTGTATCCAGAATAATCCGGGCAAATAATTCAAACAGGTTCAGCGTCTCCACCCCCTATCCGTGCGATTTTTTCTTTCATGTTCCCGATGATCTCTTCCGGGGTGCGGTTTTCCTCCGGCTTCGGTCGAATAAGGTCGTAATACCTGATCTTCATATAACTGCCGCCGGAGTATTTTGCAGTATTCTCCGCAAGGATTTTCAGCACGTCAGTCATATAAACCCGGTACGCCTTGTCTTTTGCGTCTTGTTCAAACCGTGCAAAGACGTACCGGGAAAAAGCCTTTACGCTCCGGGGGCCTCGGTACTCTCCTGCGCAGAGCCAGAGGAATCCCCGCTCTGCGCTGATATAAAAAGCGTTGTGAACGTTTCGTCGGTCAGCAGATCAATGGTGTCCTTGATGAGCTTGACGAGGTTCAGCGTGCCTGTGTATGCCTCTGGAGTGGTCCCTTCGATGGTGGACAAGATTGAGATAATGTCGCCCTTGTGGCCCTTCAGGAGGGCAGGAGCGGCCTTTCTTGCCCTCTGCAACAGGAATTTCTTGGCCGTCATGCCTTCCGGCAGCTTTTCTCGCTTGAACAGATCAGACGCCACCTCATCCTCCGCAATGTTGGCAATCGGATCGATAATATCGGCGATCACGTCCAGCGTCCGCTCACCCTTGATATCAGACAGTCTCATCAGGTGCTTTCCTCCGGACCTGCAGAGTAAAATTCCATGGGCATGGTGTCCTGTGCGTCCATGGACACATGGCCGGTCAGCTCCACAGAGACCTGGCCCTTGCCATTTTTGGTGGTCTGGAGCGAAAATCCGCCGGTAGACAGAGCATTTTTCAGGCACACAGCCACCATACCGCCGTCTGCCCGATCACCAACCCACCAGATGTCCTGGAAGTCGGTCTGCAACAGGTCCCGTCGAGGCGTGACTTTCGTGGTATCGGGAGAGCCGATGTCCGCCGCTCCAAGAGCCAGCTTGATTGCCTCCGGCGACGTGCCAAGAGCCGTAAAGCTCATGGTACATTCCCAGGAGTCCAGGTGCTTCAGCTCCATCATATTGACGGGGCAGTTGTCCACGTCCTCGCCCATGTCGGAGTAGGTAGGAACGCAGGAAACCTGGATGCCGCCAGTAGTGGCGCACACAATATCCGTATCTTCCGGAGCGTCCGGTGTTGACGGATCAAAACTTGTAAGAATAACGCCCGCGTCCATTTGCAGCTCCTCAAATGTGTTCTGCGGGATTTTTGTAAATTTACCCATTGTGTCTCCTTTCAGCTGAATGTCAGGTATTCAGCGGTAATGTTGATGAACCGGCGCTTGATGGCCGGGTCTTCTTCGTAAACAACGCTTTGGCAAAACGGCGATCCCCGTTTCAGCCAGATGTATCCTTCGTCGCAGGGGATCGTCACGCCGCCGTATCCAATGCGCTTAGACAGGTTTTGTGCCGCTTCGTCTGGTACGGCCTCGCTCTCCGTCCGAAAGAATAGGTTGACTGTCAGGCCGACTTCTCCGGCGTCAAATGCGGACTCGATATACTCGTATGTCCCATATGGCATGATTACGTCATTCGGAACAGAGGACGCACGGTAAAACGGGATTGCTCCCTCGTTGAACCAGGAATAGAGCGCTTTGTTCTTGGTCATAAAGCGCCCGCCTCCTGCCATGCTTTAATCAACTTTGGCCCTTGCTTGGCAACCCAATCCACCATTTCTTCGTTTTGTGCCCAATCGCTGTTTTCGGCCAATCCGCTTTCAAACAAAAACGCATGTACAATTTCGTGTCGAAGGTTTTTCTGCTCCTGCAACTCCAGTTTTCCTTTGCCGCCTGCTAGACCTCTTTTGTAATTCTCAACAATGATTTCCCTCGTGGTTTCATCACAAAATCCGTCACAGTTTTCAAGGCGAGGCTCTGATTGTTCCGTTGCGAGGGTGACAGTATACTCTGTTCCTAAAATGTTGATATTCATGTGGTCAGGCTCCATTTCTCCGCCGTGAAGTATTTTAGAGGCAGCGTGGAGGATTTAGGAGCAGGCTTTTCCTCCGGGTTGGAGGTCACACGGTAGGTCTGGCCGGTCTCCGTGTCCTTGAATACGTCGTTGTACTCGATGGGGAAATCCTTGTCCACCAGCGCGGAATAAAGGCTTGTGACACCCTGCTTTTCCGCGATTCTGGCCTCCATGGAGGTGTCAAGCGCCTGGTAGTTGGTGAACTCCGCCCCTTCTTCCCATTGCACCATGTAGCCGCCTGCTCCATCTGGCACACGCTTTTTCTCCATCAGCACGCAGGTGCGTGCAAAATCATCCAGCAAAGACACGTTCTCACCTCCACGGGTTGTCTTTGTGCGGTTCCGGCGGAGTCATATGCGGGTTCGGGTTCGCATATTGCCAGCTCCCCGCTGGTTTCTTCCAGGGGGCAAGCTGGGCGGCGAACACGTCCCGCCAGCCCACCGCAAGCCCTTTGGAGTTGGTAGCCTTGGAATAGCTGTACCCGCCGAAACTCTCCGACGTATACGGCCCGCCGTCCCCGTTTTTGGCCGTCCAGGCAGTGATCTCTTCCACAGTGGACAGCAGCGCCTTGGGGATTGCCAGCGTCCATACAGAACCGTCAAACGTCTCGTCTGTCAACTCGGCCGGATATTGGTACACCCCGTCATTAAACAGGCTCCCCACAATGCGGAAATACTGCCCATTTACGAGAAAGGGCAGCGTGAGCTTCCCGTCCTCGATGGTGTATGTATCGTCATACCGGCCCACGACGAACCAGTTATTCAGATACATCAAAACGGTCTCAAGCATCACGCCGCCCTCCTATCACTTTTTCGATCTGGTTTTTGCTTTTGCCTGCGGCTCAAATGTCGCGCCAGTGAACGTAAATTTCACAACGCTGGCATCGTCCACAAGCACCTCAAAGGTGTCATCCTTTGTCACCCGGAATACAATGTCTGGGTCAAAGGCAATCTTGTCCTTTGTGGTCTCTCCGTTTTTCTTGAAGGTCATATTGGTCCCGGTTTTGGTCAGGTGGAAGGGGAAGTAATAGCCGCTATCTTCACCTGGCAAACTGCTGAACTCGGAATACCCAGTCACATAGTGAAATGTACCAGTTACAGAACCATCGGCTTTTACTGTCAGATCATCACCGACCAATTCAGAGACCTGTTTCCCCAATAGGGTCTGACTGCTGGGGAAGAGCGTTAAAGTGTCAGACCCGATTAACCCCCCGCCGATACGGTAATCTTGGCAATGCCATCCAGATACTCAGCCCACAGTTTCATGCCCATGATGGCGTAGCTCTCTCCCACAGCGGTGGAGTAGTTGCCCTGGGCGTGGAACCCGATCAGGTTGGTCTCACCCTGAGTGGTGTAGTTCAGGCCCAGCCGGGCAAACTCGCTGTCGCCTGGATCGATGTAGTACAGGTCGATATTCTCCACAGGAGTTGCCAGCACCGTATTCCGGGCAATGCCGGAGTTTCCGGAAATGGTGGCCGGGAGCAGGAACAGGGTAGAGTAGCCCATAAAATTCTGGATGTAATTGATACCAAACTGCGTCTGTACGGTGATGTCAGCAGTACCCAGGTAGTCGTAAGCGTCCAGGATGTTGGCAAAGCCCACAACCTGGGTCACGTCCTTTGCCATACCTGCGAACTTGTCCAGAACCTTGCCCTGAGCCTGGGCCAGAGCGGCCTGCCAGGTGGTGGCGGTGCCGGTCAGAGAACCGGTGTTCAGGAAGGTGTAGAAGTCACCCAGCACCACGTTCTGGAGCTTAGTCAGGAACGCATCGTCGGACTTCTCCACGGCGATCTCCGCGCCGTACTTGTCCACGTCCTCAATAGGAACAGCTTTGGCGTACTTCTGAATGGTGATGTCATCCTTCTTGGCCTGTACGATGGTGGTCTTGGAATAGGGGATCACCTCACCGGGGCCCACTTCGCCATCCTCTAGATCCACGCTTGCGGTGTAAGAGATCAGCTGAGTGCCGGGCGTCTTGCGGATAGGCCGCATAATGCCCAAGATGTTCCGCAGGGCCTCCCAGTTGTCATTGAACCGGGTAACAAAGTCCACCTCGCGGGCGGTCACGGTGGTATATACATTGGGGAGCGAATCGCGAGGGGTAGTAAAGCTCTCAACATTGGTAGCTGCCATTCAATATCATTCCTTTCAAGTAATCTGGTTTTCCACGAGCGCCTTTTGACGCTCTGCGGCGGACAAAACATACCGGCCATGTTCATCCTTTTTGTAGATGTCGGCCTTTGTCATTGCACCGCTGTTGTTGTTTGCCGGGGGATTGGAGGTCTGTGCGCCTCTGGTCTGCGTAGTGGTGATAAAGTCCGCCCACTCGCTCTTGATACTTTCCGTGAGCTTGTCAGCGCCCTTGATGGTCCCCTTTTCGTCCAGCTCCACGCTGTCCACATCGGAGACCTTCAGGACGGATTCCAGGCGCTTCTCACTTACCCCGGCTTCTTGCAGGAGCGCCCGATAAGCCTTTTCCTTGGCCGCGTGGCTCTCCTTCTTGGTCTGCTCGGTCTTGTAGCCCTCAAATTCCTCTTTCAGGGCTTCATACTTGACCTTGTAGCTGTCTTTCTTCCCAGCCTCCAGGTCAGCCTGCGCCTTTTCCAACTGCTTCTGTACTTCGGGCAGGGCTTCTGCGTCGGCCTTATACTTTGCAACGTCCGCTTTCAGGCCGTCCACAGTGTCTGTGTGCATGGTGATGATCTCGTCGATCTTCTCGTCCTCAATGCCCATAGCTTTGAGGGCACGTCTGGTCAGTGCCATAATCAGTCTCCTTTTCTTCGGCCCCAGTACTTCGGGGGCGACTGTGATATAAAAACCGCTGTACTTTGCGGGTTTTACCAAATAAAAAAGGAGCCAACCTGCAAGAAACCCTTACAAGTTGACCCCAACGGTCCTTCCCGCTCACCAATTAGAGCAGGGTTCAGTGTTTACTTTTCTAAAAATTCATCAAGCACCCTTTTCAATATTGCATTGACGCTGGTCCCTTCTTCCTTTGCTTTTTCTCTCACCTTGTCCGCATATTCCTTTCGGACCTTACACCCTAAAACAGTCATGTGTTCAGCAATGTATTTGTTATTCGCTCTTTTCTGTGCCTCTGTGAGCGCCATTGTACCACCTCCAAAATCATTTTACATGATTTTATATGGTTTAACAATGTACAATCCGCACAATATATATGGTTAAACTTTGTGAAATTTGCCGCTTGAATATATGGTTAAACCATGTTATATTATACTCACAAGGAACAAACAAGACAGGCCACAGGCCGGGAGGGAAAGAAATGACAAACCAAGAAATCCTTGATACTTTAGCCGAAAATGAATGCAAACTCTTTTACGCATACTGCGCAGACAGAGAAAACCTTGGATTGAAGGCGGCGCACGAAGCCGCAAAGCAAGCCTTGATTGCATTTGCAAACGCTACCGGCTGCCACAACTAAACCAACCACCCGCCCCGGAGGTCACGAGGGCAGAAAGGGAAAAAGATGAACAACACGAGATTTAACAAGTTGTGGGATTTATTGCACAAGTCCGGGGAAGTCAAGTTCGCTGATTGCAACGAATCTCTCTCGCTATCGCTCGTCCCATCCAGATATGGGTATGAAGTTTCTCTGCGCTCTGGTGGAAGCACGGTTCTTGTGCACTATGACAAAGAAAGATTTCGTGAAATATTAGTTGACTAATGCCTTTCTTCCGCCCCTAACCGGGGCGGTTTTCTTTTGCCTGGAACTTGATTTCCCGCTTGTCCTCCAGAACAATGTACCCATCTCCTTTTTTTCGGACTACGGCGTCGTTTCCTTTGGTAATGATGGCCTTGATAATGGCCCATGCTTTTTCATCCATTTTTCAGTTCATCCTCTATGATATTCCGGTAGGTCTGCGGGTGGTCTGCCACCGCCGGTTTCAAAAACGGGTGTGCTTGATTGCCCCTTGTCCAATGCCAGTTGCCTTGTGCGTCCTGGTACACCCACGGTGTGGGCCGGCCGCCTCCGCCCTCCGCATAAATGCCGGTGCCTAATTCCTGGTAAACGCCGTATTCGACGTTCGTCCCGACGTAAGCGGCCATTTCATCTTCAGAAACTGCGTGTGAAATGCCGTTTCTAAGCCGCCCAGTGTCAACCGGGGCAAGGTCCTTTGCATACCCTTCCGCCTCCATTCCGCAGCGCTCCAAGGCCCGCAGGCAAGCCGCGCGAAACGCTTCTCCCACCTGGACGGAGTTGTTTACAACGTCAATTCGCATTTCGCTGTTATTCGCCACGGCTTTTCACCCACTCTTCCCATTCAGAATAGGTCATTTCATTGACAAGCACATACCGCCCATCAGGCCCTTTTACTCGCATTTGGCGGGGCTCTGCCTCTGTTCCCTCTTTTTCCACAGTCCGCATACTGCACCGGCAGTTATACAGATCACCGGGCTTTGCGCCTTGCGGGTCTCCCGGGAACATCATTTCGCTCCCCAGGTCAGACACAAAGGGCTTGTCATAGTCAACGGTTTTCCCGTCCAGCATGGCGTGACTGTGACGGGTCCTGTTATCCTTAGTCGCTATCCACCGTTTTCTAACCTTGATCCCCATCTTAGCCGCCGCCACATAGCTGTCCATCCTCCCGGCGTTTTCCGCGCCTGTGACGGCAGTCCTTGCGGCTCTTATGGCGCTTGTCCGGTTCATATCCGATATGCGGTTCTGCAAATCGTCCGCAATCCCTTTGATACTTCTGCCCCGCAAGATGGAACTTGTCACAGAGGCAGTGATTTGTCTCTTTCCCCATGCCAGGTCAATCCCTCGCTTTACGGCCTTTTCAGGCGGGTAATATGGCATCAGGTCGGGTTCTTCCACGATCAAGCGCTTTACGGTCTGTTCGTCCCACAGTGTAAACCCTGCGTCACCAGCTACTTGTTCTATGGTATACGCGGCATAGTTGCGATTCAGAGAGTAAATAGACGGCGTATCATCATTCACATAGGCGATTGCGGTTTCATTGGCCTTGGTGTACCGCTCCGCAACCTTGACGGCCAAATCGTCAAATCGCTCTCCGCGCCCGATCTGGTTCAATCTCCATTGTTTGTAATCTTCTTCTGTCCAGGTTTTACCATTCTGAACGGTTCCGATCAGCTTTTTCATCTGTTCGTCCCGTTCTTGGAAGCGTTCAAAGTAGTCGATGACTGTTTTTTCAAGGTCATCCCAGGCTTCCCAGTAGACCCTCGCTATTCTCCGTTCCAGCCGTTCCAGTTCCTGATCCGTCCACTGGTGCCCCAGGTCTGTTGGCATTATTCGTCACCCCCAGCCTGTCCATTGCTTCGGCATCTTTCCGCTCCAAAATGTCATCTACCTCATCGTTTGTCAGCCAAGGCAAATGGCGGAGAATGGCTTCAGAGTCCAAATAAGTAGCTGCAGTCATGACCATCTGCGTCTCTTCCAACTGGTTTGCGATCCGGTTCCACTGGAAAGACGGCGTGTCGTCAATGTCAAGCAAAGCCAGCAGCTTCCCGATAAAGTCCCGGATGCAATACTCAAAGTCGCCGCATTTGTCATCCTGGCCCTGGTAGCCCATTCTGATAGCCGTAGCGGTCAGGTTTCCGCTCATGATCTTATCCATGTCCACAAGCTGGAAATCCTCGTACAGGTCACTCCTGAGACGTGTTAGCATGGCTTCTCGTGCCTGATATGGGACATCCAGTGTGTGTGCCTCCGCCCCGCCTCCGTCGTCGCTGTCCACCGTTGCGGCTCTCAATGTCCGCATCCTATCGAGGAACCGGGCGATGTCTACGTCATCCATGCCGCCGGAGTTTTGCAAAACCCAGTAAATGCCGCTGGAATCGTCAATTTCGTTGGCAAGCCCAGACTTAACGAAATCGTAACAGTCAATGGACTCCCGAATTCCAACCAACTCACTTTGGCGAAGATCATTGGCATACATGGGAATGATCGGGAAACCCGGATAGTTGTCTCCGCCCTCCACAGTCTCCCCGTCCACTTCTGACCGGCGGATCGTCTGCCGATAGGAGCGCTTGTCTTGGCTTACCTGTATGTCTTCGCCTTTACGCTGGATGTACTCTGTGTATCCGTCCAGCTCATAGAGGGTATAACGTTTCGTTTGTGTCTCTTCCAGGCTCCAATAGCGAATTCCGGCCTTTAGAAAACCATCGTCCTGGTCGTACAGCGGTACAAATCCCGGCTCGTTTGGCGTGTCAGCGTAGCTGAAAACCTCCAGATGGTCATAGTTCCAAAACCCAAACGCCACCTTGTCCACCATGGCTTTCTTAGCCATTTGGGACAGTCTGCTATCAAATGTCTCTCCAAGCCGCTCTTTTGTGCTGTCCTGCTCGAAAGTAACGCCGTTGGAAAGCACATATTGAACCTGCTGGATAACAAACCGCCGAAAAAACAGGGTTTTTAGCTTGTAGTTCGCAGAAAACAGATCAGGATAAGCCTGCCCGTTGGCTTTGTACAGGAATTTCTGGAACTTCTCAATGGTCAGGTTGTGCTTTGCATAGTACGCCTCCGCAGCAGCGGCAATCTTATAATCATCGCTGGAAGTATGGTCCTGAACGGCTCCCCGCACGAATTCCATGCGGTCTTTTTCGTTCTCACCCACCGCCAGCAGGTCTTGATATGTCCTCAACATCTCACCTCCGTGCATAAAGAGGTATGTAAGTATTTTTTGCCTGTTGCCCAGGCCGTCTCCAGATTGGCTCCGTAGCATAGCGGACGGCGTCAATATGGTGGTTGTCTCTATCAGGATATCCGCTGATAATGTCGCCGTCTTTCGTCCGCTCGTATTCGTATTCCATAAACTCCTCGCAGGTATCCGGACAGCGCTTTGGGTCAATCACAATAGATTTCAGGGATTGCAGCCACTTCATGGAATACTCCACACTTCCAGGCCCTTTAATAGCACCCGTGCAGTGCAGGCCGAATTTCTTATAGTCCGCTACACTTTTCGGCTCCGCGCTGTCTGCAACAATGCGGTCCTCTCTGGTCAAGCCCTTTTCAAGGAGTAGATTTGCCGTTTCTTGGTTGCCCATCTTGTTTCGAGTCAGCTCATCGAAGATATACAGCACACGCCGTGCCGCGTCATAATGGCAGCGATTGAATGCCCACGGGTCCGGGAAATATCCCCAGTCCACGCCGTTGCAAATCCGGTCAAATGCGGAAACTTCTTCGTCTGTCAGCTCTCGAACGTCGATATTTTCAAAGACATTCCCGCCCGTACCAACCGGAATCCCGAGATATTCATGCTGATATGCCCGCTCGTCCGTTTCTTTGAGGTATTCCGCTTCTCGCAGGAACTGTTCCCCCAACCACTCTGGCGGGGCTTCCAAGTATGTGGATTTATGACACAGCCTGTCCGCTCTCTCTTCAAGGCTATCTTTGTTTGCCCAGTTGTCCCGGCTGATCGGCGGGTTGTAGCTCTCGAAGTTCCAGAACTTAGAGCCGCCACGCATTGTGGATTGAAGAATGGTTCGGATTTCCGCCCGCCCTGCAAACTGATCCTTTTCCTCAAAGTGGGTGACGGCGATATATCCGAAAGGCACCTTGATAGACTTGATCTTCATGGGGTCATCAGCGCCACGAAACATAATCTTCTGTCCTGTCGGCTTATAAATCAGTTCCATCGGCTGGACCTTAGCTTCCCAATAGTCCGCCATTCCAAGTTCGCCAATGGCCCACAGATATTGAGCATATACGCTGTCTCGAATGGTGTTTGCAACCTTGCGCAGGACCAGCGCATGTGTCCCTTTATTGGTCAGTAGAATCAACGGAACAAGGAGCGAAACGCAAGATGACTTCAGAGACCCACGCCCGCCGGATAAGTCATAGTGAGTGTGTCTGTGTCGGAATACATCACGGGCCAGCAAATGAAATGCGGGGCCAAGTACAGTAGATAAGCGCACTTCAGACATCTATAATCACCTGCACCTTGTCCTCTTTCCCCTCACCCTTGATGTCCGTCCACTTGTCGATCAGCGTCCCCAGGGCCGTCGTGATCTGCGCAGGTGTGGCCTCCGCCAGCTTTTCAGGATCGTTGAGCGCGGCAAGGCCCTTTCCGATGATTTCGCACACAAGCCCCTTCTGGCTCTCCATGTAAGCGAGAATGTCAGCAGTGTTTTCTTCTTTTTTCTGTGCTACTTTTTGCTCAATATCGCTACATTCAAGGACAATTCTCTTTACCGTCCCATCTGCAATACGGTTTTTCCTTGCTGTAGCGCGATAGCTGCCGGTCTCCAGATAATCAGCCACTATTTTCTTTTTCTGCTTATCCGTCAGCCGTGCAGCCATGTCACCACCTCAATCAAAAATTCCCCGTACCCGACCCTCCCATCATTTCAGCGAGACGGGCACGCCCTTGATGCAATCCGCTGTACGGTGTTACATCATACTTGTAGTTTTCCGCTCATAAGTTCCGGCAACACGGCGTCCCGCAATTCTGCCATCAACCTGTTTTCCTCTAAGTTCAGGTAAAAAATATGCTGCTTCCACATTGGGAGGAAAAAATTTATCAAGCTGGACAGGATTTCCTTGTCCTGATTTTCAACCTTGAACTCGTTTTTGTTTTTCGATAAGGTTATATATCGTTTCCCTTCATATTTCCCACCCAAGAATTCAAATGTTTTATTTAAGCCGTCGTCACACTTTTCTGTCTCCATCTGTGCAACTTCATAAAGCCCTAGCTGTTTCGCCAATGTTTCATTGCAGGTAATCTTAATGACCGCCCGCTCTCTGGCAATCCGGTTAATGTCGGCCATAATATCAGCGTAAGGCCGATGGCTAGTTTCTTTTTCTTCACAATTTATGTATCTGGATGGAATAAGGATATAGTCCCGACTTGCAATTTCTGATAATGCGACTTCTTGTGAAAACCCTGCGATTTCTTTGCATTCTCCGCATAATTCGTCAATCAGTGCATCAGGCAAGATATTAACTGTTTTATGATAGGTTCGGTTCTCGTGGCTCGCTCCGCCAAATTGCCCGTTTTGGTCCCTCTGTTCCTGTTCAGCCTTTTTCCTGCAATCATAAAACTTCACTGTTTTATTTCCATGGCTAAATACCATAACGCAGGTTGGGATAGACGTGCTCTCAAACATCTTATCAGGCATCAAAATGACCCGCTCGACAAGTCCGCTTGATATAAAATATTCCCGCACTTCGCTTTCTACATCGGATGATAGACATCCACACGGGAGGATAAAGGCGCATCGCCCATCCTCTTTCATACGGCTTAAAGCCGTTAACGCAAAAGCGAAATTTGCGTTTGAGCTCGGTGGGATAGGCTTTCCAGAAAAGCGATTGTCTGCCATCAACGGTTCCGGCGCATCCCACTTTATGTTATAAGGCGGATTTGAAATAATTTCGTCTGCCGAAATCTCCGGGGCCGTATCTTCTTTCTTGATTGCGGAAAATCTTTTCCCACTTTCAAGCCGATAAACCGCTTGCGTTTCCATTGTCAGGGCATTTCTGTTGATAACCCATCCGCCCATATTCCGAACCGCCATGTTGAACAGCAAAAGCGGGATTACTCTCTCGTCCAGTTCTTCGCAAATAAAAGTTTTTGTGGGATTCTGCTCCCATTTCCGGATTGTCAGTGCACCGCTCCCGGCGCATAGATCATATACAACACCGCCATTCGTTTTAGTTGCAGAAGCACACAACTTGGCAAGTGTGTGTGGCGTGTAATCCTGCATTTTTTCTTTGCGATCCGCATAGTAATATTGGAAAATTTTTTGCAGTTCGTCTACACTTAAATCCCCGTCCACCAAATTACAGTAGGCCGAAAGTGCTTTTTCGTCTTGAGCCGCGCGCATTACAGCACCCTGCAAGTCATCCCCTTCAACGTCAAAAATTTCCCATATTTCATTTTTTAGTTTTAAAAGCTCCATGTTATCACCAATTATATAGTGGTACCGCATGGAGGGCGCGACCCTCCGGCCCTGATATGTGGGCTGCATCGTGCTGCGGCATATTTGAAGGGAGTCCCCCGGCAGGAAACGTACAAGAGAGGCTCTCCTTTCCGTTTAATATCTGCTTACTAGATGCCCTGCCGGGGGAGTGGGTTGTCCTTTGGGCCGTGGTTGGTCACAGCCCGAAAGG
>OGOQ01000605.1_pt1 | contig 34345 bp, 32 predicted proteins | sample 1552691 | NCBI WGS metagenome assembly OGOQ01 (sample SAMEA2580209, study PRJEB22360) | human gut metagenome | biome: human gut; feature: human-associated habitat; material: faeces | place: Denmark | collected 2008/2010
TGAATATTCGGTCCTTTTTTATTAAGCTGAAACTTCTTTACCCGTTACAGCTCCTCATTTTTTATACGTTAATTGCGGCATGCATTCCTAATGCATCTTTTTCTTTAGCTAGAATTGGATCAATGAAGTCTTTGAAGAATTCTTCTGTTTGTTGAACAGAACGTCCAACGAAGTTTTCTGGTTTCATGATGGAAAGAATTTGTTCTTTTGTCATGCCAAATTTTGGATCTTGTGCAATACGGTCGATTAAATCGTTTGGTTTACCTTCTTCTTTAACAACACGACCCGCTGCCATTGAGTGTTGACGAATCAATTCGTGTAATTCTTGGCGGTCTCCACCAGCTTTAACAGCGTCCATCATAATATTTTCTGTAGCCATGAATGGTAGTTCTTTTAATAAGTTAGCTTCTACAACTTTTGGATATACAACTAAACCATCGCTTACATTTAAGTAAAGATCTAATAATCCATCCGTTGCTAAGAAGGCTTCGGCAATCGAAATACGTTTGTTTGCGGAATCATCCAATGTTCTTTCAAACCATTGTGTACTTGCCGTAATTGCAGGGTTGATGGAATCGGCAATGATGTAGTTAGCTAGTGCTGCCATTCTTTCTGAACGCATTGGGTTACGTTTGTAGGCCATTGCGCTAGAACCGATTTGTGATTTTTCAAATGGTTCTTCGATTTCTTTCATATGTTGTAATAAACGAATATCATTACTGAATTTGTGTGCACTTTGTGCAATTTGAACTAAAACTTGTAATACTTGTGTATCATATTTACGAGTATATGTTTGTCCGCTGACTGCGAAATATTGGTCGTAACCTAATTTTTCACAAATCTTTTTATCTAAAGCTTTAACTTTGTCTGTATCTCCTTCAAACAATTCCATAAAGCTTGCCTGTGTACCTGTTGTACCTTTGCATCCTAATAATTTTTTATTGTCTAATAAATGCTGAATTTCAATGTAGTCCATATATAAGTCTTGTGCCCACAAACTAGCTCTTTTACCTACAGTTGTTGGTTGGGCTGGTTGGAAGTGAGTAAACGCAAGACATGGCATGTCTTTGTATTTTAATGCGAATTCTTCTAATTTTTCTAATACATTGACGATTTTCTTTTGTACAAGCTCTAAAGCTTCGTGCATGATAATTAAATCTGTATTATCACCAACGTAGCAGCTAGTAGCTCCTAAGTGAATGATTCCCTTAGCTTTTGGACATTGTACTCCATACGCATATACGTGTGACATAACATCATGACGTACTTCTTTTTCTCTGGCTTTTGCGACATCGTAGTTGATATCTAAAGCGTGTGCTTTCAATTCTTCGATTTGTTCTTTGGTAATGTCTAATCCAAGTTCTTTTTCTGACTCCGCAAGAGCAATCCAAAGTCTTCTCCATGTCGTAAATTTTTTGTCGTTTGAAAATAATGCCTGCATTTCCTTAGATGCATATCTCTGTGAAAGAGGAGATTGGTAATATTCGTTCATTTGTTCCACCTATTCTAGTTAGTTTTTTCCTAACATCAATATTATATGTGTTTCAATTTTTAAATTCAACTTCAATTGTTGTATAATAAGGGAGTATGGAAAAGGAGTAGTTATGAAAACTTTATCTATATTATCTACAAAGCTTAGTGCCTGGGGGCTACACCTAATTGGTAGGGGTGGATCGATGCCTGGGTCGATTGGCTGTAAAGTCGATGCGAATATATTATCGAAATTAAAATTTAATGGTCCTGTCATTTTGGTTACGGGTACAAATGGAAAAACGAGTACGGCCAATATGATTACAGACTTATTTGAAAAGGCTGGATATAACGTGATTTCCAATCGTAAGGGAGATAACTTAAAGGCAGGTATAGTTACTACGTTGTTGACTCACGCAAAACTAAATGGTGAAATCAAAGCCAATGCGGTTGTGCTAGAATGTGATGAATTAAATGTGAGACATATTCTTCCATTTATTCCGGTTACAGATTTTGTGGTCAATAATTTCTTTCGTGATCAATTAGATCGTGCTCGTGAAATGGAACAGTTGATTGATTCAATTGAAAAGGTATTGCCTGCATATAGGGGTCGATTGATTTTAAATGCGAATGATCCCAATGTTGTACGACTCAATTTAGTAGCGAAAAACGCTTCATTCTCTTATTTTGGAATGGATGAGAACAAGTATTCGGTTAAAACGACAAAAGAGGCCAGTGAAGGAAAATTTTGTCCTAAGTGTGGGGCAAGACTTGAATACAGTTATTATCAATATTCACATATTGGTAAATTTCATTGTTCAAAGTGTGATTTTCAAACGCCAGAAATGGATATTTGTTTAAAAGATATTGATTTGGATAAAGAAACATTTGCGAGTGATGGCGTAACTTATAAATCTCCATATGAAGGCATGTATTCTATGTACAATTGTGCTGTTGTATTGAATGTCGCAAAAAATTATGGTATTTCACAAGATTGTGTTAAGGCTGTATTTAGTCATGCGCCTCAGCCTGCGGGAAGAAATGAAACATTCACATCAAAGGAACAGACTTGTATTTTAAACTTGGTTAAAAATCCTACAGGAGCCAATGAAGTTATGAAGGTCATTGAAAAAGATGATTCGGATAAGACAATTGTGATCGTATTGAATGATCGTGAGCAGGATGGTACAGATGTGAGTTGGATCTATGATACTTTCTTTGAAAAGATTATGAAGGATAGCACAAAGGAAATTATTTGTACGGGTCTTCGTGCAAATGATATGGCTTTAAGAATCTATTATGGTGGCTATAAAGGTCCTTTAAGTGTTGTCGATACTTTGGACATTGCCGTAAAAGCTGCATTAGCTACAAAGCGTACGACATATGCGATTGCGACATATACAGCATTACTTCCTACGCGTAATGCGATCAAGAAGGAGATGGGTCTATGAAAGTAGTTTGGATGTATCATGATATCATGGATCTTTATGGGGATAAGGGAAATATGATGGTTCTAAAGAAGCGTTGTTTAGATCGAGGTATTCCCTTTGAACTGGATACTTGTGGTATTGGTGAAGAAAAAGATTTAAGTGAATATGATTTGATTTTCTTAGGTGGTGGTGCAGATAAGGAACAAATTAGTTTAATTCCAGATTTATTATCGCGTAAAGAAAATATAAAGAAGGCCATGGATGAAAAGAGCTTTGTGCTATTGATTTGTGGTGGTTATCAATTGTTTGGTCAATATTATATTACGGCCAACAATGAGAAGATTTCTGGTTTACAGTTCTATGATTATTATACGGATACGGGAAAAGCTGGTAGTCGTTGTATTGGAAATGTTGTGATTGATGCAAATTTAGATGGTTTAAAAACGCGTATCGTTGGTTTTGAAAATCATGGGGGTCAAACATTAAATGTAACGCATCCTTTAGGAAAAGTTGTAAAGGGTTGTGGAAACAGCTTTAATGCCGGTTATGAAGGATTCTATGATGGAAAGATTCTAGGTACCTATTTGCATGGTCCTTTACTTCCAAAAAATCCTGAGGTGGCTGATTTTGTGATTTCAAAAGCAATACAAAAAAGAAATCCAGATTTTAAATATAGTGATTTAAAGCCATTGGAAGATAAGTTTGAAAAGATGGCTCGTGAGGCTGTATTTAAGAAATTAGAGATATAAAAAAAGATGTCATAAGACATCTAAAAACATAGTACATAAGGGGTTTATTATATTTTTTGACTCGAACGATAATGAAGTACTATGTTTTTTATCACTCACTCCTTTCATGGTTTTAGTATATAAGTTATATTGACATTATATATGTCAAATATGTGAGGAATCGTATGAGAAAAATTATTATATCCATGTTCATTGTTCTATCGACATTGATCACGCCTATATCGGCTTATGAGATTGATGAGATACCTGAATATAATGGCAATCCTTATGTAGAGATACATGATAATGAGCCTATATTCAGTTCGAAGGATATGAATACAAAGAGTTTTGAATCGTACTCGAATCTAGATTCTTTAGATCGGCCACAGGTTGCGTATGCGAATGTGTCGAAGGATCTAATGCCAACAAAAAAGCGAGAAAGTATTGGTTCTGTAAAACCCGCAGGGTGGCATACAGTACGTTATAAGGGAATTGATGGGAAGTATTTATATAATCGTTGTCATTTGATTGGATATCAATTAACGGGTGAGAATGCGAATCGTAAAAACTTAATGACGGGTACGCGCTATTTAAATGTAGAGGGTATGCTTCCGTTTGAAAATGAAGTATCTGACTACATAAAAAAGACAAATCATCATGTTTTATATCGGGTTACACCTATTTATGATGGTGATAATTTGATTGCGGATGGTGTACAGATTGAGGCGTATTCTGTAGAAGATAAAGGACAAGGTGTATCGTTTAATGTATTTTGTTATAACGTACAGCCAGGTATCACAATTGATTATAAAACGGGCGATTCAAGCTGCTCAAATGACAATATTATAAAGGAATATAAAGTTACAGAGGATACTTCTACTTATGTTTTAAATGTAAAAACACATAAGTTTCATAAGCCAACTTGTGCAAGTGTTCGTTTGATGAATGATGTAAATAAGTTGGAGTCAAGTGAGTCTAGAGATGTATTAATCGCTCAGGGGTATTCGCCTTGTAAAAACTGCAATCCATAGGAGAATAACATGAAAAAAATAGTATCTATGCTGTGTGTATGTGTTTTATCTTTATCTTTATTTGGTTGTTCTAAACCAGAAAATAATGTGGAATTAAAGAAGAATGTTTCTTGTCAATTGTTGGATGTTTTAACCATCACAAATGATACAGATAATTCGACGTACTACTATTATTTGGCAAGTGTTGAAAATAAGGGTAAAAAGCCGTATGACACAAAGAATTTAATTTATACCGTAACAGATGACAATGAGAAAGATATCAGTGTCATTGATAAATACCAGTCTACACCTTCTTATATCATCAATAAGGGACAAAACACGTATATTTATGGATATATTGGTTTTCCAAACAATGATCAAAAAAACTTGGGTCTTTCTTTTAACAACAAGAAACAGTTCTTGCCTTTTAAAGCCTTTGATATTCGTAAGGCTAGTGATAAAAATGTTAACGATTCAAAGGATACAAAATATACTTTCTTTGAGGATGATACACTTCAGATTGGTGTAGATGCATCTAAGGCAAGTTATGTATATGAGAATGGGGAAACAGTATTAAAAAATATTAAGATTACTTATAAGAATAAAACGGATTCTCGTATCATTGTTCCATATTTAACGCCGAGTGCTACTTTAGAAGGTGTCGATCTTAGTAACGAGTATGATTTCGCAAATATGGATGAAATCAAAAGTCATGATTTTACAACGAATGGTATGGCGCCTAAAACACAAAGTTTTAAAGCGGATGTAACTGGGTATGTATTGTATTTCTTGGATAAAAAACAAACTGTAAATACAGAAATTGAATTCCATTTTGAAAAGGCAGCACCTGATTTTACGGATAAAAGCACCAAGCCTTTTGTGGTTCATATGAATTCGAAGGCATTTGGAAAATCAAACACATTTAAGATTGGACTTGAATAAGTCCTTTTCTTTTTGGTTCACATTGTTTATAATCTTTGTGGTGATGTATATGTTAGAAGAAAAAGGATTAGTTCTTGAAGGCGGAGGCTTTCGAGGTATGTATACTAGTGGTGTAATCGATGTATTTATGGAAAATCACATTGATTTTAACCAGGTTGTTGGAGTTTCTGCAGGTGCTGCCTTTGGCTGCAACATCAAATCTAAACAGATTGGAAGAGCTTTGCGCTACAACAAGCGTTTTTGTAGAGATCCAAGATATTCAGGATTAAGGAGTTTTATTAAAACGGGAGATCTTTATAATAAAGAGTTTGCGTATGGGGTCGTGCCTACGATATTGGATCCGTTTGATACAAAGGTATTTAAAGAGAATCCATTGCGTTTTACCGTTGTATGTACAGATATTCATACGGGAAAACCTGTATATCATGAAATCAAAAATGGAGATGCTCTAGATATTGAGTGGATTCGTGCATCGTCATCGATTCCTATTGTTTCAAAGCCTGTTAAATTAGATGGATATGAATTATTAGATGGTGGTGTCTCTGATTCGATTCCGGTGGATTGGATGTTGGAAAGAACAAAGAAGACGGTTGTAGTTTTGACAAGAGATCATACCTATCGAAAAAAGCAAATGAAATATATAAATCTTATAAAAAAGGCATTTAAGGAATATCCAAATCTACAACACGATTTAGAGAATAGACATATTGTATATAATGAAACATTAGATACAATCGATAAGCTTGAAAGGGAAGGACAGATATTTGTGATTCGACCTTCTAAACCAATTGCGTGTGCGATGATTGAAAAGGATCCAAATCATCTACAAGAAATTTATGACATAGGTAGACGTGATGCGTTGAATAGTTTAGAAGAATTAAAGAAATATTTGTGAAGTATTTCACATATTAGCTTGTGATATACTAATAAAAAATTTAGGAGTGATACAAATGAGTTTCTTTAAAAAACCAGGACGCATTCTAATATTAATCATGATTGTATTAGCTGTAGTCTGTCCGTATCGTGTTCATATGTATAAAACGAAGATTGAAGAAATTAAATCTGGCAAACTAAAAATCAATGATATGCAGTATGCTGCTGATGATCTACATCCGTATTCCGCTTATTTAATGGCTGTCCCTTATATTATTATAGAAGTCGCATTAGGATCTTTATATTACGTTAGAACACGTGATTAGTGGACTCTGTGATTTGCTGTGAAAATCAAAAAGATGGACAACTGTACGTCTTGATTCAAATCAGAGGATGCGATATGATGGAAATTAATTAAACTCTATAATTTGTAGTGAAACATCAAAAAACGTACAACTATATGTATTAGTTCAAGTAATAATGATATAAAACTTGTAATGATGGTTTCCATTTCAATATCAACATATTTTTGAATTTCTAAATATCTTAAAACATAAAAACAAGCAGATTTATTTAAAAATCTGCTCTATTTTCAATTCTATAAATATAACATAAGAGATATTATGCGAAGTAGGATATATATAGTACAATATATATGTAGCGGACATTTGTTTTCGTGAAACTAACAGCTTCTTTAAGAAACTAACAACTTCTTTTACGAAATTATCTTGTTTCTTCATTATGAAACTAAGAACTTCTTTTACGAAAATATCTTGTTTACGTAATATGAAAGTAACAGCTTCTTTTACGAAAAAGATTTGTTCTCACTTCATGAAACTAAGAACTTCCAAAGTTTGATTCGTTTGTTTGTGAAAGCATAAAAAAACAAAGAAACATAAAGTCTCTTTGTTCTTAGGTATTCGAGATGTAATCACAGATGTTCTTAGATGCAGGTGCTTTCGATGAAGGTCTTCTCTTTTTACGAGTTGGACTTCCAGTAATAATGGCAACTACCTCTTTTGCAACTTCAGTTGGCTTCATACGATGGTATTCATCTTCTGCCAAGATTTGTCGTACATATCGCGCGATATCGTCTGATGTTACATCTGTGTAGATTTGATGGACTTTGCCAATCACGATGTTGATCATCTTGCTTTCGTAAGCCAAGTTTTCAACATTTGTTTCTGGCATCTCGTATTTGTTCTTGTCGCTTTCAGCGAGCATCAGAATCTGTTCATCTTCCATTTCTTCAACCTTTGCCTGATTGACCATGTCGATGGCTCCCTTTAGCTGACCAAAGTGTTTCTTGCTGACCGACTTGATGAACTTTTCATTGATGATTACGATTTTACCCTTTGACCGATTGTCCAAATATTCAATCATGATCCATTTGTACAGCCAGATGAGCATATTGATGATTCCACCTGTACATTCATACAGAGTATCTGAAAGCTTTTGTGCCTGTTCTTTCGTAATCGGTTTATCAAGCCACTGCCAAGTTAAAAGCATACTCAACAGGAAGTTGAAATATTCCTTATCGGATGTGTAGGCAGAAGCGTTGATATATTCCCCTGCTCGACGTGCATTACGAAGCATTCCAAACAGCTTTTTGTAGGCTTCATCTGTACCAACTACACTCAAGGCAATCTTTGTCTTGTTTACGATACCAAGAAGACCTTCGTAACTGTTTTCCTTGTTGCTGTTGAAGTTGATAAGCTGAATCTCATCAAGAACGATGGTTCCAATTGAGAACTTCTCAATAAGCTCACAGACTTTCAACTGTTTTTCAGCCAAGCTCCTACACTTTTTGGTAATCATCAGTTCGTATACTGGTTCAGGATAGCCTAAAGCGTTGTCGATTGCCTCTCCAATCTGTCGATACAGAGTGGCAAAGTTGCTGTTAGGCATACAGCTTACAACAAGATACGTGATTTGGGTGATATTCGTTGCAGGGTCAGGGTGATGCATGATGACCTGTGGAATGTTATCGAAAAGCTGTTTCAGTGAAGTGGATTTGCCACATCCTGAATAGCCAAGCAATGCGAATCCAGTTGGAGCACTGTCTTCAATCTTGCCACGCATCTTGATGATTTGGCTTGTAGTTTGTTCATTGATTGAGAATTGGATGTCTTCTTCTTTCCAGACATACATCTTTCGAAGCATGTAGGAACTTGAGACAACATCGTAGTTGATGAATTCAAGCTGTTTGTGAAATGACAAAGGCAGTCTAAGACGTTTCAGACTCAGAACAGTTTCTTTCTGTTCGTTGATTGTCATGTCGTCCAGTTCGCCCATATCAACAGCAGGAATCGGACACGTATAAGCTTTGATAAGTTCTTTCCCGTCTCTAGGACGAGGCAGAGCCTCAATAAACGGATTTCCGTTAAAGTCTTTGTTGGATGATTTCACATACTTGGCATCTACAGGACCGATACGGTTGCATTCCTCGTATGTGTACTGGTTATGGTCTTTGTCAACATCCGTATACCAGTACTTCCAGTTAAGTTCTTCCATATGGATACCTCCTACATTTTTTCCATGATTTTTGCCAAAGCTTCATCGAATGATACGATTTCAGAATTATTTTGAGGTTCTGGCTCAGCCAAGACTTCAGGCTCTGTATCATTCATTGGAATCATTGGTGGATTTTTTTCTGTGTTCAAACGAGAGCCAATCGTATTCGACTCCATAAAGGTAATGCTTTCTTCTTTACGGTTTTTACGAATGTTTTTCGTTTTTGAGTCGCTAGGAGCTGTGTTGTTGGCAATACGAACAGCATCGTTCATTGTTGCCTCCATTCCCATACGTCTAGCACAGCGAATCTCCTGATCTTCTTGAGCTTTCTCTTTAATAAGCTCTTTTTTCTTTGCCTTGAATTCTTCATAAGCACGTAATGACTTGCCGTTGAATTCAAAGTTTCCAGCTCGGTTCTGGTTCAAGCCAGCCTTAACAAGGCGGTTGCCTGCAATAAACCAAAGTGAGCCAACATTTCTTTCGTCAAGGCGACATTTCAAAGGTACTGAATTCCCTTTAGCCATCGTAATCTGTTCTGCAAGCCAAGGATCGTTTGCAATATAGAACAATCCGTTCCATTCGATACCTTTGCGTGTGATACGAGCAGTCACTTCTCTACGGATTGAGTATTCGAACTGGTCAAGGTTTGTAATTGGTCTTGGTGCTCCAAATTTCTTGCATCCATAGTCCCAAATCTCTAGTGGAATTGGATGTACAGATTTATTAACCATATCTCTTGTCATTGGATACTCAGCCATTGTCATCATATTGTGAGCAATTGTCTGATTGATGACGAATACCCAGATATCATCCAATGTAAGAATAGCCGTTTTATGATGGTTGGAATCATGACGCTTTGTAATGAGTCCTTTACCTTCGATAAGGTCGTTTTGAACAGAGTGATACTGATGGAACAGCTGTTCTACCTGCCCTTTTAAAGAACCCATAGCAGGCGGTACGAGCTCAAGTGTAATGTCGAGCTCATTACAGATACGTTTGACCTCTTTGGAACGGTATTCTGAACCACGATCGCTTCGAATTCGGTTTGGAAGTACGTTGATGTCCCATAAGCCATCATTCAATTCCAAGCCAAAGCGTCTGCAAAGCTGTTTGTTGTCTTCACCAAGGTTCAAAAGACAATTGGTGAATCCGAGTACTGAGTTGTTCTCCAAAGAAACGGAGACCGCTGCAATCATTCGTGAATAGACGTCTACCATTGCATGTACAATAGGACGACCAATCACTTTGGTTTGGTCAGCTTCGCTGACAATCGAAACATCCATTTCTACTTCGTCCATTTCAAATAAATCGCCTGGACCTTGGACGTTGCATAGGTTATCAGCTCTAAGCATACGCTCGTTGTTTCTGTACTCACGTTTGGAAGTTTTACAGATACTGCGTTCCTTTGTTGAAGTGTTGTTGCGAATGTATGTTTCCATCTGATTCTGCGTAGGACGTTGGTCGATTGGCAAAAGCTTCTGGCGAATTATAACGCCATCCTCTGACTGCATTTCCACACGTACTGTGAAATACTTTGTGAGCATCCAGTCATACGTTGTTGAATATGACTTTTCTCTGCCTGACAGGTAATGCTTACAACAGTCATCAAAGATTTCTCTTAATTCATTTGTTAAAGGCATGCCCGCTTCGAACATTGGTGGACGCCCCGTTTTCTTTTCGTAGTTCAGATTTGATTTGCTCTTTTTACCAGACTTTGGAAGCAGTGAAAATGAATCTAAGCCACTCATAAGATAGGACTTTACGATATAAAGGACACTTTTTGATGTGATTCCATATTTTCTACTCAAATCCTGAATACATGGCTTTTCCTTTCTGCTTGCAAGATAGAAATAGCAAGGACCATAGGCTTTGCGAACCACTTCAACAATATCTTTGTTACGTAGATAAAGTTCTTTTTCCTTTGAGGACAAGGTATCCACATCAAACACGTTGTCATACTTGGGTTCATGGATTACGATTTCTCGATTCTCAAGCAGGGTTCGAATCATTTCTGAATACCACTCATTGATTACAGCTTTACCGTAAGGAGAATGAATAAGAATCGTAACAAAGCAGTCGCCGTTCACATAGATAACTCGATGATTAATGTTGGCTTCCATTTCATGAATGATGGAACCTACTTTTAGGTTGAATGAATTTGACATACAGGTGCTCCTCCTCTCACTTTGGGCAAGGCTTCACGATACTGTTCAAGAAGATATGGGAAATCAAGAGGTTCTGACTCCATATCGACCTGAATACGTTTCGTGGCAATCATATGCTTCAGCATCGACATTTCGTCAAATACGCTTGAAGCATCGTAGAATTTAGATACGATACGAATATTTTCAGCAAAGACAACATTCATATCTTCTTTGAATACAATTTCATAAGGAACATGTCTGAATTTTTCCCAGTAGCATCGTTCGATATCAAGCTTTTCTTTTGTTCTTCTCTTTTTCAAAAGGTTTCTTGATGTCTTGACGCTGAAGGCTTTTTCAGACCCGTCCTTGTAGATAACGTAGAAATCGGTTGTCATATAACAATTACGACCTCCAGGATGCTTACAGCATCTGTCATCACAGATTTCATTTGTCAGCTCAAGATCAAGAGGATACTGTTCCCGTATATCCAAGATGTTGTCATCCCATCTCAGCATATGCCAGAAATAGGCTTCCCCCTGTGAGAGAAGCTCAACAGTCCGACCTGTTTTCCAGTCTTTTGGATTGGAACAGGTTCCACAGCTGCTGATTTCTCTTGTTTGAATCCAAGGCTTGTAAGAAGCTCCTGAGCCTTTGCCTCTACCTTCTTCTATTTTGCTTGCGTTTGATTTTGTTTCTGACACGTTTGATTCGTCTCCTTTCTCTTCTGGCTTTGTACTTGTTCGCAGACTTGATATGAAGAACCGTGTGTCCATTTGGAAGTTTCTTCATTTCAAAACCGACCATTGTTTCGTAGTTGATATTGTTCAGAAAACGCTGATACCGAGGATGGTCATCAAAGATAAGCTGTAAAAGATTCTTTTTCTGATAGCCTGTCAAGCTATCCATTGTTGAGTTGCAGACAATGTTAGCTGCAACCACAGGCATTTCCTCGTTGTACTTCGTAGTTCTGAATACTTCCGCAATGTTGTCAACCGTCAAATGATTATCGCTTAGAAGTGTTTCAAGCTGGTACTTTGTAACTCGATAGTACAAAGACGATTTTGAATAACAGCGACGGAATTGACGCATTTCACGATCTGAATCATATCCACCAACAACAGGTGTTAAATCGGATTCATCTGGAATTGGCTTTAAACGTGCATCAGGTGCTACATGAAGCAGATTCACTCCGTGTTTCCAACATGTAAAAGCTCCTGGATACTGATGCTGATAGTGGTAGACTACTGCACCATGCGTTTTTATGTCTTCCTGCATACAGCAAGGACAAAGGTAAAGGTGTTCTTCTTCATTAAGTTCTGGAATCAGTCTTTCCTGCTGTAAGTCTTCTGCAAGATACATCTTCATCAAAGTGATGGTCCAATCGTTCTTTGGCATCAGCTTTGTAATCTTTAGAAGATAGTCATGTTGTCGTTTGACCGCCTTTCCTTTAATGAAGCCCAAAGACTGAAGCATATCGTTCGTATCTTTGAAGCCATTTGCTAAAGCTAGACGGTTCATCCAGCTGAACGGAAGTTCATCGACTTCGGGTAAAAAATAGTTAGGTAACATAATGTATTTCCTCCTTCGTTACACTTGAGAGAGCTCTCGTCCCTCTTGACACCATCATTGTAAATGATGAATTTCCTCTTTTGTTGTATTGCAAAATCATGTGTTTTTATATTTACCAGAGCGTTGAAAACTGATATCATATAGTTGTAAAGAAGAAAAGGAACGTATATGAAAATCAAAATCAAGGCTTTGGCCGATATTGAGTTTCTTAGTGCCAAAGTAGACAGAAAGCATAATATTATTCACGTACAGGCAAGAAATCTGCTCGATTCTACAGGGCAGGACTGTACCTTCCCTACTTGCTCAGGTGGCAAATACATTTCTCATGGCTTTATTACGTCCGTTTATGAAGATCTTCATGTGGACGGATACAGAGTTCTCATTCATTTAAAAACAAGGCGTTCTATTTGCCCTACATGTGGCAAACTCAATGTTACTAATAAGCCTGCATGCCTATCCAGAGATATTGTTCCTGATAATGACATTAATGGATGGTATGGCAATCATAGAACTACAAACCGTTTTCTAGACTGGGTTGAATATCTCATTTTTAAATATGGAGTTGATGAAGCAAGCAATATTACGGGTATCAAGCCTAGAAGGCTGTATTATATTCGCAAAGCCTATCAGAGCAGTAATTTGAGAAGACAATTTGCCCGCTCACTTGTTATCGCAAAATCAAGACATAACAATCGAAACCTGTTTCTAGTTATAGATACGAAGTATCAAACACAGCTTCTTGATTACTTCGATTCGCCTAAGAAAGCATTACAATACATCTTAGAAATGAAGCAAAACAATCCTGCTATTGAAAAAGTGACTATTCCTGCTGACTTTAAATACAGTAATGAACTGGTTCATGTTTTTGGCGAAAACAATGTACAATATGACTTTCGTTCGTTGCAGACGATGATTACGAAAGCTTGTTTTAACACCTATAAAGGTCTGCGAAGCAATAATGATTCATCCACTCTGGAGTTGGAAGACCATTTATTTAACACGCCTAGAACTCTTCTGACATGGGCTGAACAGGAAAAGCTAAATGAATTGTTAAGAACAAATGCGTTATTCCATGAGTACTATTATCTTCAGCATGAATACTGGTATTCGATGGATGAAAAAGTCGTTCTGAATGTCAAAATCAAACAGAAGGATGTATTAGACAAAGTCAAAAAGGACAAGTACAAAGTGAATGCTCAGTCCTACGACAAAGAAATTGATGATGTTATATCTCAGCTAAGTGAAAGTTTAGCATCGGATGAGAATAAAGATTACATCCTTTACAAGATGAACAAGTCTTGTGAAAAGTATGAAGAACATCAATATGATGAAGCAGTTGAAGTTGATGTAGATCAGGAGGATGCTTATGAATAAATTTAATCTTGGTGATATTGTCTATTTCATAGCTAACGGATATCATATTCGAGAAGCCACGGTTATTCGAAACGGTTCAGGTTTCTGCACCATAAAGTTCAATGACAATGAAACCCCCGCAGGAACCAGAATAAGAGAATCCAAGTTATTCAAGACTAAGCAGGAAGCTGAAGTTGTAGTTGAAAAAACACATAACACACTGTTATACTAGGCTTTGTTGGATGAGCCATAAATCATAACCCTTGTAAATCATCCAACATTTCCTATTTCTAGAGCTGGCATTCAACCCTTTCTGCCAGCTCCTTTTTTGTGCTTTCTCAATTAGAAATCAAGCAAGCATAAAAAAAAGGAGACATTCTAAGTGAATATCTCCAGATTCAATTTCTATATGATTTTACTTTTCACATTTTACTTCTTTAATTCCATACTCATGAATTATATTCTCAGGAGCATTAGAATCAGCAGGATATAGTATTCCAGAAGCGGCATACTCATACTGTTCTAGTTGCAGTACTGCTGGGTCAAATGGTTTAACATCCACGTTGTATTCAGTGTATATATTGTCTTCATCAGCAATCAAATCTGCTTTTATACATTCATCAATTTCATCAGCAGCATCATCTATTGTTTCTCCGTATGCAACACCAATTAATTCATGTTGGCTCACATTTTCTTCTAAATGTTTTAAAGATCTAAAAATCTCATATCTGTTCATGTATCTTTTCCTCTTATTTTCTTATTCATGAGTATAGCACCACACCTGTTTTCAGACAAGAATCAGGGCTAGCTCTTATTTTGGTAAAAATCTCGACGTATTTCAGACAAAATTTGGAGCAATACGGACATTTTTTCGACCCTGCTCTTATTTCAAGCCAACTATGAGCATATATTTTGTCAAAAAGTGCACTTTCTTCCAACTTAAAAACATTACTTTTTACATTTACCTCGAAAATTTGTCCGTATTCCCAATCAGTCAATATGATATACTTGAGTAAAAGAGGCATGAATACTATGAAAAACAGATTTATAATAGCGGTTCTTTCAACAACTTTGCTGTTGTCAGGATGTGCATGTGCAAACAACAAAGAAAAGAAAGAAGAAAAAGTAGTCCAGAAGAAAAAAGAAAAGAAGGAATCAAAGCAGGAAGCAGTCAGCTTGCCTGAAGAATCTGAAGCTAAGCCTGTTGTTGATAGCACTTTATCTGATTTATATACAGACGAAGAACTTCTTACGTATGCGAATGATCACTTTGAAGATTACTGGAGAACCTATTATGGGTTTATGACAGGAACTTATTTTGAAGGAACTGGGGAATTTGGTAACGCAACAATCACTGACCCGAATATTCATTCATTACAAGATGTTGAAAATGTCTGGTATCAGAAGTTTTCCAGAAGGTATCCAGTTCCGTATATGGATATGAACATAAACTTCTATGAAAATGTTCCGTTTTGGGAAGAAGATGGGCAAGTACATGAAAGGTATCGTATTGATGGCGCTGTTGGCTTTTCCATTTATTTGGATCATATAACACGGAAAACGGATGACGAAGTATGGTTTGCCCTTTATTCAGAAGGTGTGGATGGTTCTATACAAGACTGGAGTCAGGAATGGTCTTTCGTCTATGAAGATGGGCAGTTGAAGTACGGAACAGTTGTTAGACATAATCAGTAGAGGCTCGAAAGAGTCTTTTTTTGTATGTGACAGGAATATATTTACAGATGGTAAAACGCTATATATCAAAGCTACAATTTGCTACACGTTATGTTATAATAGAGGTAGATATGAAATCCTTCACATGCCTTTATAAATGAAGTATGGGTATTGTTAGGGTTAGATTTGTAAGATTGGAGGAATATTGTGGAAGCTAATTTGATTGACTTGAATCATTATGCAGTAAAAGCAACATTAAAAACACTGCTTCAAGACAAGACAACAAAAAAGAATATTATTTGGGCAACTACCAGTTACGCTGACAAAGGTCCCGAATATCAGGATACGAAACAGATTCAAATTGGAACTTTAGTCGGCCTTAATCCGATTGATCTTCAGCCTCGTGTTCTAAAGTCATTGGAAGAACAGCAGTCTCGTACTAGATCTAAGGCCGAGGTGTATACTCCAGGATGGATAATCAACAATATGAATAACTATCTAGACGAAGATTGGTTTGGATACAAGGATGTTTTTAATAAAGAAAACGAGAAAACTTGGATTACAAATGAAGAACAGATTCAATTTGGAGACAAGAAATGGCAAGACTATATCAAATCTACACGACTTGAAATCACTTGCGGTGAAGCTCCTTATCTTGTATCTAGATACGATGCATCAACAGGTAAACTTATAGAGCCTCCTACTCATCGTATCGGATTACTTGATCGTAAGCTACGAGTCATTAATGAAAATGTTGATGACAGAGAAGAATGGTTTAAATGGGTCAAGTGTGCTTATGAAAGCATTTACGGCTACGAATTTCAGGGAGATAGTCTCTTGATTGGACGAATCAACTTGTTGATGACCTTTGTTGATAATGTAGAATTCAAATGGAACGAACAACCAACTATCAAAGAACTAAACTCAATTGCGAATATTATTGCGTGGAATCTATTTCAAATGGATGGCTTAACAGATACAGTTCCGTTAGGAGTTCCTCAACCTGATTATGAGGAATTAACTATTTTTGATTTATTAGGTGAGTCTGAAGAAAAAGAACAAGTTACACCTAAATGTAAAATTAAAGACTGGAAAACAAATAAATCAATATTATTTGGTGATTTAAAGAAGGAGAGATGAAAATATGAAGTTTGATTATTTAATAGGTAATCCGGCCTATCAACAAAGCCGTGACACAACTAAAGATATGCCCGTATATAATGAATTTATGGATGCTGCTGAAAAAGTAGCTGATAAAGTTGAGCTAATTACACCTGCTAGATTTTTATTTAATGCTGGAGCTACCCCTAAACAATGGAATGAAAAAAAACTAAATGACCCTCACTTTAAGGTGCTTCAGTATGAGTCAAAAAGTAATAATGTGTTTGCTGGCACAGACATTAAAGGAGGAGTTGCGATTACATATCGTGATAAAGACAAAGATTTTGGGGAAATAGAGATTTTTACATCCTATCCTGAGCTAAACGGAATATTAACAAAGCTTAAAGGAGTAAGAAGTTTAAATACAATTATGTATCCTTATTCAACATACACATTATCAGAAAGACTATGGGAAGATTACCCTGAAAAAAAAGCACGTGTAGAATACATTGCAAAACACCGTAATAGTCTTTCAAAAGAAGAAAAAGAAGGTGAGTTAAGTAATTTACGAATAATAACAACCAATATTTTTGATTTGTGGCCAGAAATATTTACTGATATTAAGCCATGTGATGATGATTTAGAAAAGTTTTGTTGCTTAATTGGACGTCAAAAAGGAAAGCGTATTTATAAATATATAAAAAAAGAATACATTGAAGTAGCCGAGAATTATCAAAATTATAAAGTTATTGTTACAGCTGTAAACGGAAGTGGAAAACTTGGAGAAGTACTTAGTTCTCCGTTTATCGGTGAACCATTATCTGGGTATACGCAAACTTTTTTAGGTATCGGAAATTGCAAAAGTAAAAATGAAGCCGAGGCAATCTATAAATATATTTGTAGTAAATTTTGTCGTACTGCATTAGGGATTTTAAAAATCACTCAACATAATCCACCGGAAAAATGGAAATATGTTCCTCTTCAAGACTTTACATCAAACTCAGATATCGACTGGTCAAAATCAATTCCTGAAATCGACCAGCAATTATACCGTAAATATGGTCTTTCTGAAGAAGAAATCAACTTTATTGAGACAAATGTAAAGGAGATGAACTGACATGGCAGAGATGAATGGCATCAAGCTTCAGACTGCTAAGCAGGTCATCCCCAAAATATACGCCTACACTACTCCAGAAGTAAGGAAACATGATGGATGGCTAAAGATTGGATATACGGAACAAGATGATGTTTTAGATCGAATCAAACAGCAATGCAATACCATTGATGTTGAAGGTAAATATGAATGGTCTGGTAATGCTACATTCGAGAATTCAAACGATACATTCACAGATAAAATGCTTCATGCCTATCTCGTAAAACAAGGCTATGAAAAGATACCAAATAAGGAATGGATCAAGATTGGTGTTACTGAGGGTAAATTGAAATTCTACGAATTCAGAGAAAATCGTGGAATCCTGAGCCAAGGAAGTGGCGTAATTTCCTACGACTTGAGACCTGAGCAGAAAGCTGCTGTGGAATATACAAGCAATTACTTTTCAAAACACCCTGAATGTGAATTCCTTTGGAACTGTAAGCCTCGTTTTGGTAAAACTCTGGCTACATATGATCTTTGTAAATCAGTTAAAGCTAAAAAAGTGCTTATCGTAACAAACAGACCTTCAACAGCTACCTCTTGGTATGCTGACTATGAAAAGTTCTTAGGAACAGAGTCTGGCTATCGTTTTGTAAGTACTGACCAGAACATCAAAGACAAACCTCTTGTCATTTCTAGAGAGGAATACGAGTCTTTTAATAAAAACAATCCAACAAAACAGGCAAATTTGATTGAATTTATGAGTCTTCAGGACATGAAAGGGTCTGTATACTTTGGAGGAACGTTTGATAAATTAGAAGCAGAACGACGTGAACATTGGGACTTGCTGGTTATTGATGAAGCCCATGAAGGTGTTGACACTTATAAAACAGATAGAGCTTTTGATAATATTCGAGGGGATTATACCCTTCACCTTACTGGAACACCTTTCAAGCAGATTGCAGGCAACAAGTTTGCAAATGACGCCATCTTTAATTGGACATACGCCGATGAACAAAACGCAAAAGAAAGCTGGAATGAGGAGTCGGCAAACCCTTATTTTGACCTTCCAAAACTAACTATGTTCACCTATCAGATGTCGGATATCGTTCGAGAAAAGGTTTCAAAAGGCATGGATCTAGATGATACTACAGCTGATTTTGCTTTTGATTTGAACGAATTCTTTGCAACGAATGAAAGTGGACGATTCATCCATGATGATGCAGTAAATAAGTTCTTAGATGCTCTAGCTACACAGGAGAAATTCCCTTTCTCTACACCTGAGCTTCGTGATGAATTGAAACATACATTCTGGGTATTGAATCGTATCAACAGTGCTGTAGCTTTGGCTAAAAAACTGAAAGCCCACCCTGTATTCAAAGACTATGAAATCGTCTCTGTTGCCGGTGATGGACGTATTGATGAAGATGATGATACTAAGAATAAGAAAGCATATGCTAAGGTTATCGACGCTATTCATAAGCACGATAAAACGATTACGTTGTCTGTTGGTCAGCTGACTACAGGTGTAACCGTTCCTGAATGGACGGCTGTATTAATGTTGAGTAACATTTCAACTCCATCATTGTATATGCAGGCGGCGTTTAGAGCTCAGAACCCTTGTCTTTTCAAGAATGGCTCTGAATATAAAAGAAAAGAAAACTCCTATATCTTTGACTTTGACCCAGCAAGAACGCTAGATATCTATGAGCAGTTTGCAAACAACCTGAAGCTTTCAACTGTGGATGGCCGTGGTACTAAAAAAGAACATGAAGACAACATCAAAGAACTTCTTAACTTCTTCCCTGTCTATGGTGAAGATAAAGAAGGTAAAATGATTGAACTGGATGCTAAACAGGTTCTAAAGATTCCTCGTAAGATTCGTTCTACTGAAGTTGTAAGACGTGGCTTTATGAGTAACTTCCTGTTCAAAGACATTGGAGCTGTATTCTCAGCACCAAAAGCTGTTCTTGACATTTTGAATCAGTTCACACCTGCTGAAGATTCAAAGTCTCGCAAAAAAGACGAAAATCCTATGGATGATATAGATGATGTCACTTTGAATGAGGATGGTGAAGTAGAAATTGCTCAGGAAATCGTAATTGGACAAGCTAAGGATATTTTCGGTTCAAAAATCTATGAATCAAAACCTGTTGAACAGGTACAGACCATCTTGGAAAATACGGTAAAAAAAGAAGAAACAGACGAAATCATCAACAAAGTCGACAAGATGTCTGAAACTCTGAACAAATCCGTAGAAGAACACGTAATTGCTCCTATGATTACAAAGACTGAGGAAGCTTTGAATCAGACGATGAGAAAGTCTGAGAAAAATGAACTTGAAAACACTCTAAAGAAGAAAGCAAATGATATCATTGTTTCTAAAGTTGAAGATTATAAACAGAACTCAAGACTGATTGATATTAATATGAACAAGGATTTAGAAAACGCTAAATCTGTTGAAGAAAAAGAAACCATTCGTGATACATACAAGACAATCAAGGAAGAAGCTGTACAAGACATGCAAAAGGCTATTAGCAATGATCTTACTTCATTCGTACAAGATGCTGCTGAAGAATCTGTCAAGAAAGTCAACGAATCCATTCAGAACGAGAAAAAACGTAAGATTGAAGATGATGTGCGTGACCATTTGCGTGGATTCACTCGCACCATCCCTTCATTCCTGATGGCTTACGGAGATAATGATGTAACTCTGGAAACATTCGATACAATCATTCCAGACAACGTCTTTAAAGAAGTAACGAGTATCACACTGGATGAATTCCGTTTCCTTCGTGATGGTGGTGACTACACGGATGAAGACGGCAATACAAAGCATTTCAACGGAAATATCTTTGATGCGATGGTATTTAATGATTCTATTACTGAGTTTGTCGAATTGAAGGACAAGTTAGCTGATTACTTTGACGAGTCTATTCCAGAAGATATCTTTGACTACATCCCACCTCAGAAGACGAACCAGATCTTTACTCCAAAGAAAATCGTTAAACAGATGGTGGATTTGCTTGAACAGGAAAATCCAGGATGTTTCGATGATCCTGATAAGACTTTTATCGACCTGTATATGAAGTCTGGATTGTATGTTACTGAGATTGTTAAAAAGCTTTACAACAGTCCTAAATTGATTGAGCTTTATCCTGATTCAGAAGCTCGCTTAAAGCATATCTTTGCTAAACAAGTGTATGGATTAGCTCCAACCGAGATTATTTATCAGATTGTTTTAAGCTTTGTTTTTGGATTTGACCATAAACACAGCATCATTAGAGAACACAATTTAAGATACTTAGATGCATTGCCATACGTTGAAGCTGGCACTCTAAGTGAAAAGCTTGATGAATTATTCGGAGGTGACAACAATGCCTAAACCAAAGAAAGATTGGAAAGCTCTGAACATCAAAATTCAGAGTGAAGTGTATGAACAACTTGAAAAATATTGTGAAGATACAGGGCAAAGCAAAACCGTAGCTGTTGAACGTATATTGAGTAAAGCCTTCATAGAACACGAAAAGACGGAATAAATACACTGGACTGCTTAAACTGCAGTCCTTTTATTACGCTCGGTTGCTCCGAAAGCCTCTCACAACGCTTTCAGATGAAACTTCTACTTCTCTATCCCCCCCTGATTTCATAGTATGTAGGATTATTGTATTACATTTTAGTGAGTTCTTAACGAGAACGTCCTCATAGCAGTCGAATAATTTTTCGTGGTTCACTGTATGCGTAAAGCTAAGTAAGAAATGAATTATGGCTTTATGTATGCATAAGGAGGTATTTGTAATGAGATGAAAAATACTACAAAACTATCAATAATGAGTGGACTCGTAACAGCAGGTGTACTGTTGTGTGGGCTTCCTCATGCTATGGCGGAAAGCGTGCCTCAAAATAATGAGACTTATTATTCTGTCAATGTACCGTCGGAAATCAGTTTAAGTCCTGACCAAGATGAGACGACATTCACGATTTCAGGAAACACGTATCAAAAGCGATGGTTAGACATAGATATTACAAGCAAGAACAACTTTAATCTGAAGAATGGACAAGTTTCCATCCCCTACAAGCTGGACAAAACAAAGTTCGAATATGAGCCCCAGTATGTAGATAAGGACAGCGATTCCTTCTCAGAAAGCATTAAGGTTTCGAAGAACGAAAACGATGTGAAATACTCGGGTAAATATCAGGATCAGCTCCAGTTCACGATGAACCCCGTAGAAACACGGACCATTCAGCTTGACTGTAATGGCGGTACGGTGAATGGAAAAGATAAGGTTGCTTATACGGTTAAGAATGGAAGCTCTTATGGGCAGTTACCTGTTCCTGTCAGGAGTGGCTATCAGTTTGTAGCTTGGAAGGATGAAAAAGGAAATACGATTTATTCAGGAAGTCAAGTTGAAGCTGATATTGAGAAATTGAGTTGTGTTTGGAGTAAAATAATTTGTTTTCGTGGCGTGTCTTATATTAATGGACAATATAACTCGTATTTTGAAAACTGTGGAAGAGCAACTTTATATATAAACGATAAGTTCTTTACAAATAACTCAAAATTTTTGTATACAGACACTTTAAAAAAAGGAGATACATTTAAGCTTGATAATATTTCGGCACAACCAAATTATGTTTACACTGGATTAGAAAAAAGTTTAGGCACAGATTTTACATATGAATACTATGATAACGGATTAGTGAAAAGTGTTAGTGGTGTAGTCAAAAACACAGATATTTCTCTTTATTTTAATTTTGAATCTGATAACATACTTCAAAATTTAATACGACAATATAATCTTACTAAAATCACAATTGACTCGTCTCCACCTTCTTCTAACATTAATACATCACTCGGAAGTACGAATCTTTTTGCTTCAAAGGATAAATATTATGTTGAAGATAATACACTTCACATATATAACCCTGATGGTGGAAAAGTAATAGCACCAACTAATAGCACAAACCTCTTTAGTAATATCACAATACAAACAATGGATTTAAAAGGATTAGACACATCTCAGGTAGTGAACGCAACCGCAATGTTTAAGAACGATTATTATTTAAATAGCTTAGATATTGCATCTTTTAAAACTTCAAAAATGAAATCTTTAGAGTCTCTTTTCGAAAGATGTAATAGTTTATTAAATCTTGATGTATCTAATTTTGATACTTCGCAGGTTACAACTATGAATCGTACATTTTCTGATTGTAATCAATTAAAAATTATAAATATAGAAAAATGGGATACCTCAAATGTAACTACGATGGAATATATGTTTAATGGTTGCAATGAATTGCAGTCCTTAGATTTAACTAATTTTAATACATCAAAATGTATGAACTTTCATAACATGTTTGGAGGATGTTGCACTCTTACAACATTAGATGTATCGCATTTTAACACTTCTAAAGTAATTAGCATGACATGGATGTTTCAAAAAACTTATTCCTTGAAAGAGTTAAAAGGATTTGAATCATGGGACTTGTCTCAGGTAAAAAGCATATCATGTATGTTTATAAATACGGGACTCAATGAGATTAAATTCCCTAGAGCAGACAACATACTTACAATAGAAAACACTTTTCAAAATTGTACGAACCTTGTCACCGTAGATTTATCTAATTTAAAATTAAACGATACTAACAGTTGGTTAGAAACATTCAGCAATTGTCCAAAACTGCAAACTATTTATGTGGCTGATGATTTCATAAATAAATCCGTATCATCTCGCAATACATTCTATAATTGCACATCTCTAGTCGGAGGCTCTGGCACAAAATACGATTCAACGTTCATTGATTCAACTGGTGTTCGTATTGATGGCGGAGTTAGTAATCCAGGATATTTCACAGCAATCTCCCAGAAACCAATTGAGACAGTACAAACAAACAGTAAAGCTACGACTAATGAAGTAAGAAGCGTAGAAGCACCTGTAAAAGAACCTAACGAGTTGGAAACAGACTCAAAACAAAACGAATCAGAATCTCAGCAATGAGGTTCTTTTTTTTATACCTTCTCGACAGCCTCTTACAACAGTCTCGAAATTGCACACTATGGAAAGTAATGTTTTGATCGAGTTATCCCCATTTGAGATACTAACGAAAACGCCGTGAGAGGAAACGAGTAAATACCACATAAATAATTGGTAAACGAACACTCCTACAACAACGTTCTTGAAAAAGTCTTTAAAACCTTTGGAAGTTCTTAGTTTAATGAAAACGTACCAAATCACTGTTTCACTTTTCTAAACGTAATTCTTAGTTTAACCGTTTTGGTGCCAACTCACTGTATGAGTTTTCTAAAAGAAGTTTTTAGTTTAAGGAAAATGTGGTCATTTCACTGAATCAGTTTTATAAAAGTAACGCTTAGTTTAAGGAAAACGAGCTAAAAGGCATAAAAAAAGACCAATAATGGAAGTTGTTAGTTTTGGGGAGACAACAGATGTTCTTAGATGCAGGTTCTTTTGATGAAGGTCTTCTCTTTTTACGAGTTGGGTTTACTGTGATGATGGCAACTACCTCTTTGGCAACTTCAGTTGGTTTCATACGATGATATTCATCTTCTGCCAAGATTTGTCGAACATAGCGAGCAATATCGTCTGATGTTACATCTGTATAGATTTGATGTACTTTACCACTCACGATGTTGATCATCTTGCTTACGTAAACCAAGTTCTCAATATTTGTTTCTGATATTTTGTATTTTTTTGTCACTTTCTGCAAGCATCAGAATCTGTATCTTTTATTATATAAACTATCGAAGTATTCCAATTTGTTCCATTCAGTTTCTTCAACAGTAAGTTTTATTGTCTCAACTATTTGAACCATATTTTCTATATTCTTCTTTTATTTTCTTTTTCTTCATTAAGTTCGTCGATAAGAATTTGTTTCGACATTCACTCCTTACGTCAAAATAAAATATATTTATACGATGAGAGAGATCAAAGCAACTCATTTTAAAACTTGCCATTAAATTCCCTTCTCTATTTTTTTGTAAGTTCATAAAGCTCATTAAATTTATAATATATTTATTTACCAAGCTTACTATATCATAAGTAAATAATGAATTTGCGAAATTTCATACTTATATTTTTAATCTATTCACCTAGATATTTCTATTTTGCTGCTTCGATATGCAAAAGCAAGACTTCTTTTGAATATTGATGGAGATGTAAAAGAGTTTTTTGATAATGATGATAAGACTATGAGTAAAGCATTTCCTGATAATCTTACATATGAAACTGAAGATGTAACAAATAGTTTTAGTTCTTATCTTGCGATTATTGGTATAGATGGCTCTCAAATGATGGCTGCTCTTGCAAATTATGATGGTGATGATCTAGAATTAAAATGTATGAGCTATCAGAAACATTAGAAGATAATGCAGAATTTTATTCGTGGACTTATAATATGGACCAATCTCAAGAACCTGTAAATACTGATACTGAATCAATTAAAATGTCTCCGCAATATAGATTTATTTATCATAAAGCCACTGTTCTACATAAAACTATAGTTGTAGAATATGTATTGAGTAAAGTTCTTAAAGAGTACAAAGAAAGTAAATAAGAAAGAAGATGTTGTAATTATGAAAAAGTACTTTGCACTACTATTATCGTTTGTTTTGGCATTTGGCTTAACAGCCTGTTCAGATGCTGAAACTGAGAAAGCTAAATCTTCATTTGAAGAAACAGCTTCAATCGTTGAGAAGAACAACGAGACTATCAACAAGGATGTTAAAGCCTTGCAGAAGCTTACTAAATCCAAGGTTAAACCTTTGGATGAAACAGTTTTAAAAACAGCAAGAGAAACTATCAGCCAAGCAAAACAACAAATTGTTGAAGTTCCTGAATGTCCATCTAAGAAAGAAGATATTAAAGAAGCTAACAAAAAGCTTAAAAAGAAAGCTGATAAAGCTGAGATTATCCAAGCTTTAACAGATTCTAAAAAAGCAATGAAAGATAGTATTGCTCAACGTAAACAAGTTACCAACCCATCTGAATCCTTTGTTTTGGAAAGATTGAACGGAATTCCAAACGTATCACAAGCATTAGCTGTGAACGAAGAAAACGATGTAAATGGTATGCTTCATAAAGCTGGTGGATATACTTCTGCGATTTTCTTTACATCAGATTTAGTAGACACTGCCGCAAACTATATTGAAGATGGTGATTCTATTGAAAAAGGTACAGACGGTGGTGGATGTATCGAAGTCTTTGAAACTGAAGAAGATGCTCAAAAACGTGATACATACTTGTCTGCTTTCGATGGCGGTGGAATGTTATGCAGTGGATCACATAAGGTTGTAGGTACTGTAATCATTCGTACATCTAACTATCTAACGGCAACACAACAAAACGATATTACTACAAATATCATGAACAGTTTAATTGCTTTGAAGTAATTAAATACTACAGGACTGAATCATCAATCAATGATTTCAGTCTTTTTTTATACCCTTCTCTTTTCTCGAATCCTCTCACAACGCTCTCGAAAACCGACAACGACGAATTGCACACTTTGGTAAATAATGTTTTCGTAGGATTAGTTATAAAAGTAACTTTCGTTCTACGAGAGCGTTCTTAAAGCAATCGAAAATCACTCCTTTAATTGAGATGACATCAAAAATCAAGTATACTAGATACATAATTAACGTTATACTTGTAATCTTAATAGGCTGCGGGTTTCCCATGACATTCTCTAAAAAGAGGTGGTTAAGAGTGTGTTCTCTTTGGCTAGTAACTAAAGGCGAATTTTTATAAAGAAAACAGGTCAATTGCGATAATATAGGAGAAGAAAATGTATGCACAGATATTACCAAAAAAATCTAAAAAAATGGCATAAAACTTTAAATTCTTCAATTAATTATATCAGCTATGAACTAGAATCGCTTACTGGACAGTCTTATGATACCCTCATTCAAGAAATTTGGACAAACTATCAGGATGAGATGTTAGAAAGATTCCCTTATATTGGTGGAGATGCTGCCAGTGGAACAAAGAACCTTATCGGAGCTTACATATTTGTGAGCATGGGTGAAGTATTAAAAAAATATGGTGTTACGACAGCGCAGAGCGGTCACCTGATGATTCTGATTTATGAGCGTCAGTTTAAAAAGATTCCGTCTTTTTTACGGAGTATAATGGGTAAAATCTTTACTAATCCCCGATTTCTTACAAAAATATTCCTAAAAAAGGATAGGAAGAATGCATTAAACGCTGCACAGAATCCCGGAAGTTTCGAGACACAGACACAGATTCCACCAGAAAAGGGGTATGATTTCAGTTATCACAACCTCGTTTGTCCGCTAGCGGATTTTGCAAAAAAATACGGATATGAAGAATACATGCCTTACCTCTGTAATCTGGATTATGTCATGTTCGGTATTCTGGGTGCCCCACTGTACAGAGAGCATACCTGCTTTGATGATGATTATTGTGATTTCAAGTTGAAACTTTCTGCCAAACCGATGGACTATGATCCACCGGTGTTCACGCAGGGGAATGGTTATAAATAGCTAATTTCCACATTTTAATTGAATTCTATCTAGAACAGGATAACGAATTGACAGATGCAGAAGTGGAAGAAATCCATCGTACGATGGTGATGGATGATTCGGATTTTAAATAGTAGCACGAAGAACTGGAGTTGCTTCCAGTTTTTTTGCTATGTTTGCTTTCTTCCTCAAAGGTTCTCATAACGCTCTTGAAAAAGCCTTTAAAAACTTTGGAAGTTCTTTCTTCAACTGTCTAGTCAAAGCGTTACATCAACAGTGTTTGATGTGATGTCAGGTAAAGATCTTGATCAATGTATGATTGACTTATTGTATGTATATACAATAGCTTCGAATACGGATACTTTAGTTCGCAAGAAAATTGTTTCAGAAATTAATAAGTTGATGTTGCCTTATATAAAGGGATAATGTCTATATTTCAGAAAATATTTTCAAAAATATGACATATGTCAATTTATTTTTCAGATAAACATGGTATAATTTTGGCAGTTAGATGAATGTTTATAAGCCAACAAACAATAATAATACGTCACACATAAACAACGCCAACTATCTCATGTGTGATTCCATCTAACAGTCGATTGAGAACTAGTCTCCTCAAAAAAAACACTAATACACTAGTTCTCTCCTCTTTTTATAGATTGTTTTATGAAACCTAGTGTGGGTTTCATTTTTTATTGTTTTTTCTTTCAAATCAAAAACACGAGTGGTATACTATGTCTTGTCGATAGGTTTTTTCTTTTCCTTTCTGATTAGACCTGTTCGGTATATATTTTTTCGAGCCAGCATGCCCTACCCAATCATAGTTGGCTCTTTTTTATTGTTCGTGAAAATGGTATATTACTTTATACTAGAAATGAGTGGATATTTATGAAATTAAAAATATGGCTTGGAAGAATTATTCCTTTAGTCATCATCGCATTAGGTGAAATTGTATTATATTGTAATCTATTTAAATGGCTAACAACGTCTTTTGTCTTTATTGAAATTGTTTTACACATTCTATCCATTTTAATCGTATTAAATATCGTACGTACAAGTAGACATCTATCTTCAGATCTTATGTGGATTATTCTGATTATGTTGTTTCCTGTCTTTGGTACATTTGTGTATGTATTGATGTTATTAAGTTTGTTGTTTGGAAAAACATTCCGTAATATTATTAAAGAACAAAAAAAGGCATCTAGCTACTATATACAAGATGAATCGATTATTGATGAAATTCGTAACGATAATCCAGACTATGTCTCACAGCTTGCTTTCTTACATGAAGAGGGCTTCCCTATTTATCGAAATACGGATTTTGAATATTATGCACCCTGCGAAAATGGATTTAATGTCATGTTAGAAGAACTAAAAAAGGCAGAAAACTATATTTTTATGGAATATTTCATCATTGAAGAAGGGTTTATGTTTAATTCGATTCTTTCTATTTTAGAAGAAAAAGTAAAACAAGGTGTAGAAGTACGTATCATGTATGATGATATGGGATCTTTAGGTACACTTCCCGCTTCTTATGCCAAACAATTAGAAAAAAAAGGCATCAAAGCTGTTTCCTTCAATCGTATTTCCCCAATCATTAATACGATTATGAATCATCGTGATCATCGTAAAATTTTGATTGTTGATGGTAAAGTTGCCTTTAGTGGTGGTGCAAATTTAGCCGATGAATATATCAATAAGAAAGTAAAACATGGTCATTGGATGGACAATATCATTTGTATTAAAGGTAAAGCCGTTTGGTCTTATTTAGTAATGTTTCTAACAAACTGGAACGCTTTACGTCATGAAGACTTTGATTATTCTGTTTTCAAAAATGAAGATGTTGTAGAAGAAACTTTGTTTGATGGATATATTGCTCCTTATGCAGAAACTCCGTTAGACGAAGAATTGACGGGACAATCCGTTTATGAAGATTTATTAAATAGTGCCAATAAATATGTATATATAATGACTCCTTATCTTATCATTGATTCAGAAATGATCAACACATTAATTCATACCGCTAAAAAAGGTGTCGATGTTAGAATCATCATGCCCGGTATTGCCGATAAACAGATTGTGCATGATATGGGAACTACATATTATAAACAATTAATTCAGGGCGGCGTTAAAATTTATGAATATGAGCCTGGTTTTGTACATTCAAAAGTCTTTATTTGTGACGATACATATGCCACAGTAGGAACAATCAACTTAGATTATCGCTCCTTATACCTACATTTTGAAAATGGCACTTTATTGTATAAATCTAAGAAAATCATGGATGTTAAACAAAACTTTTTTGATACATTAGAACATTGTAAAAAAATTCAAGTAGAAGATACCCATGTGAATATTGTGAAAGGTTTATTTTTAAGCATTATTCGTATATTCTCACCATTATTATAGAAAAAATGCAAGGCTGAATCCTTGCATTTTTAGTAGAATTAAAATAATGATTTTACACAACCATACATTCCGGCATCATTTTCAAGTTTAGCCAAAACGATTGGTGTATTTTTACATGCATGGAATGCATACTCTTTAAAGAATGTGCTGATTCTTGAAGTTAGGATATCTCCAGCTTTAGAAACGCCACCACCAATCACAATGATTTCTGGATCAATCACACTACAGACTTGTGACAATGCCTTTGCGAGAATTTTACAAGTGGAATCCACTAATTCGTTAGCGATGACATCCCCTTTTTTAGCCTCGTCATAAATGTGTTTAGCTTCTAAACAATCATAATCACGTAAACTAGAAGGACGTTTATCATTCTCTAACATCTTCTTAGCCTGAGTAACAATTCCAGTAGCTGAAACATATTGTTCTAAACATCCATGATTTCCACAGTTACATGGAGTTTTCTCATCATCCCTTACAGGCATGTGTCCGATTTCTCCGCCAGCACCATGAATTCCGGAAACGATCTGTCCATTTAAAACACAACCGCCACCAACACCAGTGCCAAGTGTAACCATTAATACATCTTGATATCCTTTCCCAGCACCTTGCCACATTTCACCAAGTGCTGCAACATTGGCATCATTGCCTACTTTAACAGGAAGGCCTGAAATTTCATGGAATTCTTTTTCAACATTCAATGAATTCCATCCTAAATTCACACATACACTCACAAAACCATTCTTATTTACTGGTCCTGGTACACCTAAGCCTACACCCATCACATCACTTTTTTCGATGCCTTTCGTTTCAATAGTACGATTAATAAAATCAGCAATTTCAGCAAGAATATATTTTCCATTATCTGTTTTGTTTGTTGGAATTTCCCATTTTTCCATCAAATCTCCATCCACTGAAAACAATCCAATCTTTATTGTAGTACCACCAATATCTACTCCAAATCCATATCGCATATTTAAATTTCTCCTTTAATAATAGCTTATTAGAATTCTCAAAAAGAATCAATCACTTGTTTAAGTAAATCATCCACAATTAGTTTTGTATATCTTTTACATCCATATGGAGTGCCATCACATAGTGCATAATCACCAGAATACTCTATTGATTTGCCGCTTTTTAGATGCAAGATATATCGACTACTGCCACCACCACATAGGAGTGGTTGATATGTCTTTTCACTACCTAAATTTATTTTGATTTCATAAAAAAACTCACAGATCTTTGGTTCAGACAAATGATAAATTTTATCGGCTATTTGCACGGTTCCATTTGCATTTATATAAACATTTTTTCTTTCGATAAGTGATTCTAAAACAGGTTCATATTGTTCAAAAACACAATTCAATTGTACAATTTCTTCATGTGTTAAATCATGAAACCATTCTGGCTCTTTAAAGTAGAGGGGTTTATGAAGAAAAGCATCCATATCTTCATCATCTTCAAATTCGAATTCAGCACGAACAAATAATTCATTTGTGTCTGGATCTACTTTTCGATCTATTATTTCATACAATTCAACAGAATGTATATTGTCATTTTTATCATAAAGATATCGAATTTCATGACGAGCTTTCGTATATGAAAAGAAATGAGTAATATACGTTTTATATATGGACCCATCTAAATAAGATGTGTTGAGTTTTACCTCTTCTAAAGTTAAATATGTTTTCATAACTAAACATTAACACAATAAAAAGGCTATTTCTAGCCATTTAGAGTTGATCATTAAATTTGGGTATCCAATTTCTTGCGATTATTAAACAATGCCCAATATCACCTCTAAAAGAATGACACTAATCACAATAAAAGCTACAAAGGCTGGCCTTTTATATAATGGGACATTTGAATAATCCATCGCATTTGATAATTTTGACATACCATACTTTCCTAAATAGATATAAACCGAATCCCTTGGATTTTTGACATATTTTAATGTACGCGATAAAAAGATGTCTTCTAATCTTCTACAGAACAATTCATCCTCTAAATACGGCATGATTTTAGGTTCTGTAAAAACTTGTACAATCTCTTTAGACCCAATCTTTTTAGGCAAATTTTTTTCAATCGAATTTAATATATCCTGGTAAACAACTATATCCTTTTCATTCTTCACAAACAATGTTTCTACTTTAGGAATAGGTGGAGGAATGATTGTATCTTCTTTAGTTGAAATGGGTTGTGTTTTAATATCCTTTTTATTTTGCTCAAATGAAACAGACTCTATTTCTTGATCTGGATGTAGACACTGTTGATAAGCAGCCTGAATTTGTTTGAATTCTTCCGGATTCTCTTCAGGATGATACTGTTTTAAAAGTCTCGCATAAGCTTTTTTTATTTCTTTTTTATCCTTTGTAGGCTCAATCCCTAATATTTCCCACGCATTCATGCCAAATATTCTCCTTCTTCATCCTCTTCTCGACTAAAGATATCTAATTGATCTACATTTTGACTTTCTTCGATTTGATTCAAGATTTGTGAAACTTGATTTATAAGACGTTTCCTTTTTTGGATATTGTTGATCAAAGTTTCCATATCTTTTGTGAATTCTGAATGAAGACGCATTAAATAATCTTGTGTTTCCTCATCCACTTCTTGATAGATTCTTTCAATACGAGCAAGCAGGGCATCCACTTCATTATTTTGATATAAAGCTAAAGACACTTCTTTGATGGAATCCAAACGAACAGACGCATCTACTTTTTCTAACACATCGCCTTTTGATACTCTAAAAATATAATGTTTCTTAGTAGAATGTACAATGGCTTCTACATACAACATAGAATTAATGTCATAAGAATAGATTAAATCAAACGACTCATAATCATGCATATTTCTAGGAACATGAATAAAAGCTTGGCCTAAAAATAAATTTTCTTTCGCATACATAGCTTGCCCTTGAAAAACACTAATATTGACCTTGGTTTGCCCTTTATGCACGGTACGCAAAGTCATCTTTTTACTTGTTGGTAAAACTGAATTCTTAGGAATAAGCACGGTTGATAATTCTAAGTCTGGATTTTGTTCATTGTAAGTAGAAGTACTTAAGGAGAAAGGACAAATATCCGTCACAACTACATCTTTAATATTTTCATCCCTTTGTTTAATACCAATGTATTTTCCAAGTCCGAGTGCAACTAAAGAATCCATGTTTTCTTCTTTTAATACAGGAATATTTAAAGCGTCTGATAAATAATGTTGAAGTACCGGCATTTTGCTTGAGCCTCCTACAAGAATCAAACTATCAAGCTCACTAGCTGAAAAACCACTGTCTTTTACGGCCTTACCAATCACATTTTTACAAGATTCTAGTAAAGAATGTGTAGTATTAAATAATACATTTTCATCAAATATACAATTATAATTCTTATTTAAATGAACTAAAGATACTTCAGCCACACTTTGTGTACTCAACCTAATTTTAGCTTGTTCGCAAGCACGTAAAATACTTTGTTGAAAAGAAGAGTCTAAAACATTATAGTTTAATCCATTTTTTAAACAAAAGTATTCGGCCATAGCTCGATCAAAATCTGTACCACCCAAATGATTGTTTCCACTAATCGCATTGATACTAATCACATTTTCAAAACAGTCAACGACCGAAACATCTAATGTTCCTCCACCAAAGTCAAACACGACGAATGTTTCATATTCATCATCCATATGGCATGCGATGGCTGCAGCACTTGGTTCATTGATCAAACGCTCCACTTTAATTCCTAAAAGTTCGCCTATTCGCTTTGTATCTTGTCTTTGACGCGCATTAAAATAAGCCGGAACACTGATCACAACTTCATCGATAGATTCATGTAAATAATTTTGCGCATCTTCAATCAATTGTTTCACGACAAAAGAAGAAAGTGTAGCTGAATCATACTCTTTCTTATCTAATGTATAAGTAACATCTGAACCCATATTTCGCTTAAACAAAGATGCACTACATTCTGGATGCGTAATTAATCTTTCCTTGGCCAATTTTCCCACGACGATTTTTCCATCCAAAATACTGACAGCACTTGGAGTTACATATTCACCATACGCATTAGGAATCAATACGGGTTTTCCTTCTTTATAGACAACCGCTAAACTGTTGGTTGTTCCTAAATCCACACCTAATATCGTCATAAAACCTTCTCCTAACAAAAGTTTAAAACAGCTAAAATGATACTAAATACTAATGAAATACTTCCATAAACAATCAATCCATATTTTAGTATGGATGATAATACATGTTTATAGCCTTCTGCGTATTTAGTAAAGACAGATTTCTTGCGTAGTACAAAATATAGAATTACACATACAACACCAACAATTCCATTATAGAGGATCAAAAGTGGAATCAACATCGATAGAAAGAACACACATAAGATCCATCCTACACAAAACATCATTAATAGTAATACACACAATCCGCCCATAAAGTTACCTTCTTTAATCTAAATATAGCATATTAAAAGCGGTATTTCTAGAATATATAAAACTAGATAGGGATAAATCAACCTTTAAAAGCCATAGGGATTT